>Ga0210246_100497_pt1 | contig 35802 bp, 20 predicted proteins | sample ChrtobMetaP3_8mM_FD_155469 | JGI IMG/M metagenome (GOLD analysis project Ga0210246, IMG submission 155469) | Chrysochromulina tobin associated microbial communities from unialgal haptophyte culture, Seattle, Washington, United States - P3_8mM | ecosystem: Host-associated > Algae > Haptophytes >...
TTCGCCGCCGCCCCCGCCCCCCCCCCCCCCGCCCCCTCCCCCCCCTCCTCCGCCTCCGCCGCCCCCGCCGCCGTCGCCACCGCCGCCGTCCCCTCCGCCGCCCTCGCCTCCGCCACCCTCGCCGCCTCCCTCTCCTCCGCCGCCCTCTCCTCCGCCGCCCTCCCCTCCGCCCCCTTCGATAACCGGCCGCCGCCTGACGAAGCGCTCGGGGCCAAAGAGGCATCTTCTCTTCGCCGACACTCCGCACCGCATGCTCACGCACACACTCACACACCCCCTCGGTGCAATCGACGGGTGCAGCGATCCGACAGCTCTCAACTTCAACCCGAACGCGACCAGACAGACGAGCTGCACCTACCCGATCCCCGGCTGCCGCAATGCGAGCGCGCTCAACTATATCGCGCTCGCCAACACCGACTCCGGCGGCTGCATCTTTGCCCCCTCGCCGCTCGGATGCACCGTGCCGAGCGCAAGCAATTACAACCCGCTCGCTCTAGTGGCGGACAAAGGCAGCTGCGACTTCGTCATCACGGGCTGCACCGACTCGCTCGCCGCGAACTACGTGGCCACGGCCAACAATAACAGCGGCAACTGCGTGTACTCGAGGCTCGGGTGCACCGTCAGCGCGGGCACGCTCAACTACGACTCCAATGCCACAAGCCTGTACGGCTGCCGTTACCTGGTGCGCGGCTGCACGGACTCGACGGCGGCCAACTACTACGGAATGGCCAACGTGGCGTCCGGGACGTGCGAGTACTACGTTGGCGGCTGCCTCGCGCCCGCGGCGCTCAACTACAACCCGAACGCCACGCGTGACAATGGCAGCTGCATCTTCCGGCTCGAGGGATGCACAGACAGCCGCTTTACGGACTTTAACGCGGGCGCGACGGTGATGCGCACGGGCGGCTGCGTGGGCATACTGGTGGTGCCCGGGTGCACCTCCTTGAATGCGATCAACTTTGACACGAGGGCGACGAGCTACGACGGCTCGTGCATCTTCGCCGTCTTCGGCTGCATGAACACGACATCGAGTCGCTACAACCCTCTCGCCACCCGGGACGATGGCAGCTGCGCGCGTAGCATCTTGGGATGTACCGACTCGGCGTCCGCCTGCTACAACTCTCGCGCCACAATTGACAATGGCGGCTGCTTTGCGGCCGGCTGCCTGGCAGTACGCGGCTGCACCGACTGGAGTGCGCTCAACTACATGTCGGCCGCCACCTTCAACGACGGCTCATGCATCCTCAATCGGGTTGGCTGCCGTGACCCGATGGCGCTCAACTTTGACACGAGGGCAACCGTGGCCGATGGCACGAGGTGCCAGTACCCGCTCGCCGGCTGCATGGACTCACGGGCGGAGAATTACGTGAGCTGGGCCACGGGCAGTGCGGTGCCCTCCACGTGCGCCGTGCAAGGGTGCACCGTCTCGTCCGCGCTCAACTACGTGAGTTATGCCACGTACTCGCTGCCGTTTGGCAGCACCGCGTGCGCCTACCCGATCGCGGGCTGCATGCACCCGAACGCGATCAATTACAACTCGCTCGCCACCGTCCCATTGATCGCATGCGCCTTCGAGGGCTGCACCGACTCCTTCTCACCGAGCTACTCGGCCAACGCCACGGTACCAGTCAGCGGGGGCGTCAACGGCGGCTGCGCCGTACCGATATTTGGCTGCACCGTTCCGAACGCGATCAACTTTGTGGCCCTGGCCAACATGAATGATGGTACATGTTTCGTAGGCGGCTGCACCGATTCTCGCGCGCGAAACTATGACGCGTGGGCGCTCGTCGACATGGGCAGTTGCAATCTCAACGGAGTAGGATGTACCTTCTCGGAGGCGATTAACTTTGCGCCCAGCGCCACCTACGACAGCGGCACGTGCGTCGTGCCTGGCTGCCTCAACTCTCTCGCGCTGAACTTCGACCCGATCGCAACGGTCGTGGGCGTCATCTGCCTCGAGGCACGTGCAGGATGCACGCTCAGCGTTGCGTCGAACTTCGACGTGACCGCCAACGTCGCCGCCAACGTCGTTTGCCGCGTGCTCGGCTGTACCAACTCGAGCTTGCTCGGCTACACGGTGGAAGCTACCATCAATCTGGACCCATCAGTCGAGGGCGCATGCATCACACCCGTGCTCGGCTGCGCGGACTCGACCGCCGCCACCTTTGCCCCTGCGGTCAACGTGCACCTGCAGAGCGCGTGCACCTACTCCCCGCCACCCCCTCCCTCGCCCCCACGCGAGGTCGTCGTGCTGCGGCTGTTGACAGCGTACTCAATCTCCGAGCTTGACGCGCACCCAACCTCGGCGTCGGTCGCCGCTTTTGTTGCCAGCATCGCTGCAGCCGGCGGTGCGAGCACTGCAGTGGACGTGACCGGTCAGGTCCGCAGGCTGCAGAGTAGCGGTACATCTCTTCCCCCTTTGCTTCTACCGCCGCCGCCATCTCCTTCCCCTCCCCCGGCACACGTGTGCAGCAACACCTGCAGTGGCTATGCGTTCGACACTTGGTGCGACGACGGCGGCCCCGGCGCCGAATACGCACTGTGCGCTCACGGAACCGACTGCAGCGACTGCGGACCGCGCGCAAACCTTCCGCCTCCGTCCTCACCTCCAACACCTTCACCTCCTCCTCCTTCCCCACCTCCTCCTTCCCCACCCGACACCGGACCCGCGAGCGCCCACGGATGGATCGCATCGCTCGACTGGCGGCTCGAGTTCCCGCGTCGCGTCGCGGTCGTTGCCTACGTCCCCTTCAGCAACGTGGCGCTCGTGCACACCCTCGAGCTGCCCGGCCTAAGCACCGGCCTGGTCGCTCGCAGCTACACAACCGAGCTCACGTTCTGGATCCAGCCGCTGGAGCCAACGCCGGCAGCGTTTGCGGCGCTGCTGGCACGGCTCGACGCGAACGCTGCAGGCGCGAGCTCCTTCTTCTCGAGTGTCCTGGGCGTGCCCATCACCCAAGTGCGAGCCTCTCTGCTGAGCGAGCTGTCCAACTCGGCGCCGCCCGAGCCTCCCCATGCTGCGCGCTTGGGCGTCTCCGGGATGGACGGGGCGATGGCGGCGGCCATCTTTGTGCCGCTGGCGCTGCTGCTGCTGCTAATGGGCCTGCTTGCGGTCCGCTGGTACTCGCGCCGTCGCAAGCAGCGCTTCACTGAGCTGCGAGTGGTTCCCGATGAGGATCGAATGACGACGAACAACAAAGCCAAGACGGTCGCGAATCCTTTTACGGGAGAGGCGGCCAACGAGGTGCAGGATGAGAGCGAAGGGGGCGAAGGCGGCGAGCGTGCTCCGCGCCCCCGTCAGTGGAGGCCTCTCGGTGCGGCGGTGGTAGCGAGTGCAGGCGTAGCGAGCGCAGGTGGTGACGTGAGCGAGAGGTCGGGTTCTTCATCGCCGCAGTTCATCAGAAGAGGCTCGATATTTGCAACCACCACGCGCGCTCGCCGGTCTCTACGTCCTTACCTCAATGGCATGGATGATCCCGACTATCAACCGTCCAGCTTGGCGGTCTCTTCGGCCTTCCCTACCCTCGCCCCCGACGATGACGACGACGACCCCGCGCGCAAGGGCCCACGCACCTCCCGAACGGCAGCCACCTCCTTTGGGCCCCTGCTCACGTCGCTGAGCGGCTTTTTGAGCCGCTCAGCCACACGGCTTGCTCGCCTCTCCCTGCGTGGGCGTGTGGGCTTCATCGCTGGATCACGCTACCAGCCCGACCGGCACCAGCCAGGCCGGCCCAAGTCGCCGCCGCGGGATCCCGCGCCCGTGCCACGACCATCCATCGAGGCAGTGCACCTGGATACGGAGGCGGAGCCTCTACCACCGAGCCCCATGCCCCGAGCCGCGCCGTCGGACGCTGTGCTGCTCGAGCTGCTGCGAAGCATCGAGAACGCCGAGGCTGAGCCCCCAAGCCCCACGCGCGACGTCGCGTTGCCCCGGCCCGCCGACGCCGTGATGGGCGCCGACGCCGTGATGGGCACCGGTATGGTCGCCACACGCCTCCCTCGAATGAGCGCCGTGATGAGCGCCGACGCCGTGACGGGCACCGGTATGGTCGCCACACGCCTCCCTCGGATGAGCGCCGCGCCGCCCACTGGCGCGATCATGGCTGCTCCTACTGGGCCTGCTCGCGCCCGATCCTGTGGAACCACTCGACACGACGCTCTTGAACCGCCTCGACTCGCACCGTCCTTCAGCAGCGTGTCGCTGGGCGCTGCCGTACCGCCCCCGCACGTGTCGCAGCGCCTGCCGCGATTGGTGGCACCCGGGGACGCGCAGGGGGGCGCTGCCTCGCTGCGTTCCTTCGCGCCGGGCTCGACGCGTTCGTTTACGCCGGGGTTCGCGTCCGGTACGTCCGAAGGCAACCTTGCAACGGACGTTCCCGCGCTCGATGCACTCGTTGGCCGGGGGCTCGCCGCGTCGCAGAGCACGCCAGCGCTCACCACGACGCGCATCCAACGCGTGGTGCCGCCGCAGCGGGCTCGGGTGGCTGCGCCGTCGTTTGAACCTCCAGTGGAGAGCATGGTGGAGAGAACATTGCTGGCGGCGACGCAACCGGAGCCAGGCGTGGTGGCTGCGCCGTCGTCGGTGGTAGAAGAGGAAGGACCATGGAAGGAGGGGTTTTAATTAAGACCGTTTGCTTAGTTTCATGCTCAGCTGTGAACGTGTTGTGAATGATGGGTCTCGCGCCACTCTCAAAGTGGACTCTCTTATTTTGGCTGTTTCTCAGCTCTCCGCCTGCACTACACGTGTCTCATTTCGAGAGTCCTGCGTTGCTGTTACGTGATGGTGTGAATTTGGTGTGTGAGTAAACATGAATGAATTCACATGAATGGTGGGCGTCACATGAAATGTAGAGCGTCGAGGCCGACATGAAGAAAGCCTCGCTCGAGCGCGCCCAAGGGCTGTCGATCTGGACGGGCCGCACCATGTCGATCACGCACGTGAACGATGTGACCGAAGACCTTGGCCTCGGAGAGGGTCGCACCAACCAGAATTTCATCGCCAAGGACTCCGCATCGGGTGAGCGCTTCTTCATCAGGGTGGGAAGCGACCTGCCCGCGTACGGCGTGTCGCGCGTCAAGGAGCAAGCGGCTGCGCGCGCGGTGGAGGCTGCGGGCATCGGCGCGCGCGTCATCCACACCGAGCTCCCAGATGTGTTGGTGTGCGCCTTCATTGACGGCCGTTCCCTCACCGAGGTGGAGGTCAAGGCAGCGTGCGACGGCAAGGATGCCGCGCTGCTCGCCTCGTTATCGGCCACGATCCGACGGCTGCATGCCACGCCGATACCCGCCGAGATTGCAAGTGCGGCGCCCACTGAGCAGACATGGGCGCCGCCCGACTTGAAGCGGTGGCTCGCGTATGCGCGCGAGGGCGGCTTTAGGCGCCTGCCTCTCGTCGAAGGCGCTGACGGGCTGCTACCGGCAGTGGAGGCGGCGGCTGGTCCGCTGTCGCCGGCTGCCTTTTGCCACTTCGACTTGCTGCCCAGCAACGTCGTTTGCGCGCGCGGCGAGGGCGGCGCCGCGCCCACGGTCCATATTGTCGACTTCGAGTATTGTAACGTCGGTCAGCCGCTGATGGATCTCGCCATCCTGGCGATGGGGTGCGGTCTCTCGCCGACACAGGAGCGCACGCTCGTGAGCAGCTACCTGCAGCTCGATGCGCTCTCGGCGCAGCAGGCGCTCACCTTCCAGTGCGTCAAGGTCCTCGCCACCTTACGTGAGACCCTGTGGGGAGTTGTGGCGGAGGTGAGCGGCAGCAGTGCGCTGAGCCCCGAGGCGGCATGCAATTACACGGATGAGAACTACGCCAAGTTCATCCAGGCGAAGGCAGAGTTTGAGCGAGCTGCCGCTGCCGCCGCCGCCGCCGCCGCGGGCCAGCCAGCCACCGAGCTAGCCCGTGGGCCTGTGGAGGTAGTGGACCTCAAAGCATTGAGCGACCGAGCGTACCTGGATCACTTTGGCGTGCAGAAGGCTCTCTCACTGGCGGTCGCCACTGTGGCCAAGGAGCGTCCGGCCAACCCCCTACTGGCCATCGCGGCGGCCATCAGAGGCCAATAGTGGCCAGATAGTGGCCTGGGTGGCTGAGCTCGTTGCCGGCTGAGGTCACGGCTGGTGGGCCAGCCTCGGAGATTATCGGAGATGCGGTCTCGGAGATGCGATCTCGGAGATGCGATCTCGGAATTGCGGTCTCGAAGTGCGAGCTACGGTCGGGAGTACTCTCGAGGTTGGTAAGCGTAGCCGGTTGGTCGCCGTGCCGGTGGAGATGTTTGAGATCGACTTGCGCTACTATTGTATGAGATGGCATTTTAATGTGATCGTGAGAATTCACACCTTCGGTCCGCTCCCGGTTCCAAACGGCCGAAGGCGCATGGTGCAATCCTCGACGGGTCATCCCCAATCCATCACCCCACTTCAACTCGCACCTCTGAAGCTTTCGCCCAAACCGACGCCGCTCGCGCTCAAGGAGTTCCTGAAGCGAGGCGCCCTCGCTCTACCACCTGAGCGGGCGCTGGGTACACTGCCTGGCAAGCTCTTGCCAATCAGCACTGACGCTCACGCGGCAAAGGCGGCGTCCTTGTCATCGGCGAAAGCGCCGATTCTCCAGAATTTGGGAGCACAGGTAGAGGCGCCACCGTCGCAGCCGCCTTCCATACCTCTGATGCGGGCAGAAGCGATGGTAGAGATGACCGATGCAGAGTTCGACGCTGCCGAGAGGCGGCTGCTCGAGTGCACGGACCTGAAGGCGCACAAGGCGCTGCTGGCCGAGCTGTGCACCAGCTTTCCGGCGAAAACGTGGGCGCTCTATCAGAGGCTGCGTAAGGCCGACATCTCAAAGGCGGCGGCGGAAGTGGCCCCGCCAACCGGGCTGCACGGTGCGTCGGCCGCCTCGGTGCGCCGGTGCGTCGCGTGCGTGCGCCGCCTCGTCCTCGCCGAGGATCTCGACCTGCTGCAGACGACCTTCACACGCTTCGGCAAGCTGCCCGAGCTGCTCGACGTCCTCTGCCTGAACTACGTGGCCAGCGCGGCGCAGGCGGCTGTCACCGATGCGACTTCGCACTTGAGTCCCCGGGACGCTCTCGAGACAAAGGGCGCGGCACCCGCCGCTGCGGCGCCCGGCGCCGGCGCGCCGCGCTCCACGCCGGGCGCCGTTCGGCTGGGTTTCCGCCAGACCAAGTTCAAGCCTGCGACCGTGGTGCCCATCACCGAGGGTGACGAAACTCGGCTCGAGCGCAGGACGTCCGGCGCCGTCGAGGGCGGCGGCGGCGCGCGGCGCGTCGCGTGCCGAATCGATTGGCCGAGCGCCATTCGCGAGGCGGCCGCCGTGTGCGACGCGCTGTGTGGACTGAGCGCCGCCCTGAGCGCGGCCTCGCCCGCGCTCACGCACGCCGTGCTGGGCAAGCTCGAGCGCGCGCGCGCGCTCGCGACCAGCGAGGAATGGCTCGCAGCTGCGTCGGCCGCTCACGTGGCGCAGCTGGTGCGCGGCGCCATGGCCTCCGAGGCGCGCGACGGCGCCGGGCGCACGAGCTGGGTGCCCATGCGCTATGGCGCGGGCGCGGCGGCGGGTGCGCCGACGGCCAAGGCTGGGATGGTTCTCGGCTCCACGGCGATGCTGCTGAGCTCGCTGCCACTGCACGCGGCGGGCCCTCTGTACGGCGTGACGGCGGCGCTCGACACGGCGCTCTGCGAGGCCGTCGCGCGCGCGTGTACCATGTATGCTGCCTATCTGGGGCAGCTCGCCGACGTCGCTGAGACGGCGTCGAGCGCCGTGACGGGCGCCTCCCCTGTCGCCGGCTCCAAGTTTGGAGCTCCTCCGCCATCGCGCCCGCCACCTGCGGCGCCGCTGCCCGCCACGGACGAGGTGCCGCCGCTCTCGGCTGCGGCTGCGGAGCTCGCGGCGTCCGAGAGCGCCGTGCCGATCGTCTGCCTCTCGTCTGCACTCGCGCTCAAAAGCTTTGTGGACAGGCTCGCGGCCGGCTCCGAGCGCGGCGCAGCCAGCGCCGCAGTCCCGCCGCTCAAGTGGCAGCACGCGCAGTGCGCGCCGACGCTCGGTGCGGCCGCGGCTGTGCTCGGCGCACTCATCGAGCGGCTGCGCTGGCAGATCGTCGAGGGTAGCGCTCTGCTCACGACGGCGCCCGCTCTCAGCTTGCTCGAGGCGACTGCGGCGGTTTCATCAGATCCCACAGGCGCGGCGGGCTCCGCCTTGGCCCACCGCCCCTTTTGGCACCAGCAGCGTCCGTGGCGCCAGGGGCAGCGCTGCTCGCTCCCGATGCAGCATGCAGCCAGTACCCTCGTGAGCCTTCGGTGCCACTTGCGGGGAGGACTCGCCCACCACGACGCCGCCGAGTACCTCTACCTGCGCACCCTGCGTCGGTCAGCGCAGCGGCTGCTCCAAGCGTATTGGGGGCCCACCTCGCCGTCAGAGGCGATGCTCGGCGTGTGGGCTCGTGATCTGAAGATGCTTCTCGGGCTGGTCGCGGCGGAGGTCGATGTGGCTTCCCTCGCCGTCGCTCCGGATGAGTCCTCCGCCGCGACGAAGGCGGTTCGAGCGGCGGAGGAGGCGGCGAACGCGGCGGCGCCGTCCTCCGCTGCCGAGGACAGGCCCACCGACGTGGCGGAGGAGCGGCGGAGGCTCGCTCAACTCGCCCTCTGGCTGCTCTCGCTGCTCTCGCTGCACTCGGCGCCCCTCTCGCAGCTGGTCGCCTTTCTTGGGGCCTCACCCGCCGCCGAGACTCTCGCGCGAGAGGAGGTCGAATGGCGCCAAGTTGGGCGCGACGCCATCGCGTTGCCGTCGGCGGCGGCCGGCGCCGTGCTGGGCTCGCTCGCTCTCCCCGACCTCCACGTCCGCCCCAAGCAGTACGGCGCGGAGACGCTCGCCGGCAGCTTTGCGGCCGCTGCGACGCTGCTTGAGGCCCAGGCGCCACTGCAGCAGGCGGCGTGCAGCCCACTGCCTGAGCCGCCCGTGTGGGAGGCCCTGCTTCAGTGGAAGAGCTTCCCGCTGCGCGCGGTGCCGCACCTCGTACGGCTCGTGCTCCGCCGGCTGCCCGCCATGCAGCTCGCCGCCGCCGCCGCCGCCGCGGGCGGCGCCTCGACGATGCCACGTAGCGCACCAGCCGCTGCGGGCGCACCCGCGCCGGCCGGCGACGAGGTGGTCGTCGATGGCGCGGCCGAGCTGCTCGCGCTGCTGAATGCGGTGCCCTCGGCGGTCCCGTCTGGCTCGGGCAGGAAGGCCAAGTTCTGAGATCTGAGAGCCTCTGGGCTGCCTCTCAGGGGGGGGGGGGGGGGGGGGCCCAACGACTCAGAACCGAAACACGACACTGCACAGGATAAGTCAAAGTAAGTCATGAAAGGTGCCAAGTGCGCGCGGCGCGGACGCGGTTATTTAATATATGATTAAGAAACGTCTGTGAGGTTCCATATTCGACTTATTACAATATTAGTGCCATACCGCGCCGCGTAAAGTCGTGCACGTTAGTCGTTACGTTAGGTGAATCCGGAAAGTCGACGCTCCCCATGATACAATAGTACGCAAGGCTCGGAGTCCCACCGCGGTACCGCGTGCCGGGAAGCCCTCCCGTCCCCTCTCCCCTGGACATGGCTCACGGGGCTGCCATAATCCCAGTAACGTACGGATACATAGAAAGAAACGGCGTGTGCGCTAGCACGCTACGTCGGCATGTGCGAGGATCTGGGCATGCCTCGCCTCCAGCACGTGCACCATCTCAGCCGCGAGCTCGACGATCTGTTCCATCTCAGGCCGTTCCGCGGGCTCCACGTCCCAGCACGCGGTGATGATGGGCGCGTACGGCTGCAGCTCGTCGCGCAGCTCAATCGGCGGGCGCGCCAGCTGCATAGCCACAGCAAAGGCGGCCTGCAGCGGCGTCGCGGACTCAAACGGCAGCCGCCGGTGCAGCGTCTCCCACAGCAGCATCCCATACGAATATACGTCACACTTGTGGTTGTACGGCTTGTGCAGGATCACCTCGGGCGCCATCTGCCGGTACGTGCCCGTCTCGGCCGTGTACTCGGCGCAGCAGAAGCGCTCGTCGTCCGTCGCACCGGGGACCAGGTAGGTGGCGACCCCAAAGTCAGAGAGCTTCGCGTGGCGCTGCGCGTCGAGCAGCACGTTGCACGTCTTCACATCGCGGTGCATCACCCCTCGCGAGTGAAGGTACGCGAGGGCGAGCGCCACCTCGGCCACGAGGCGGGCGCTGAGCGCGGCCTCGGCGGCGAGGCGCGCGGGCGTCTCGGGTAATATCTCGGGCACTATCTCGGCGCGGGCGCCCGAGCCCCCCCACCTGCCGGCTGCGTTGGGCGCTTCCGTCTCCATGGCCTCCGCGCCGGTCGTGACGCCGTGGGCGGCCCCCATACGCGAGTGGTCACCCATCTCGCCGGTCACAGAGAAGCGAGGCGTCGTGTGCAGCAGGTCGTAGAGCGAGCCGCAGCTCTGATGCTCGAGCACGATCGCGGGACACTGCTCGTGCAGGCACACGCCGAGGAGCGCGCACACGCAAGGGTGGCTCAGTTGACGCCACACGTGCACCTCCTTCAAGAAGGTTTCCTCCGGGGATTTCCGGCGCAGGACTTTGAGCACGACCGGCTCGGGCCCAAAGGCGCCCTGCCACGTGCCCTGCCACACCTGCGAGGACGAGCCCTCACCGAGCATGCGATGCACCTCGAGCCCATCGAGCGGCGCGAACTCCGAGTACATCGAGCATAGATCCTCCGACGTGAGGCCCGTGATCGGCTTTTGAGAGCCGGCCAGCCGCGGCGGCGCAAGGGCTTGCGGCTGCTCCGGGGTCGGCGGCGGCGGCCGCGGCGCGGGCGGCCGCGGCGTGGTGGCGTGCTGCTGCAGATTCAACTGCTGCAAGCACACCATGGCCGAGGCCACCTCCTCGGGCGCCGTCTCGGGCGCCGTCTGAGGCACAGGTGGATGGGCGTCAGCAGCGGCCTGGATGGCGACCGCGTCCGGCGCGAGCGCGAGCACCGCCGCGAGGCGCACGCGCAGCTGAGCCGCCACGGCGTCACACATCAGGCTGGTCGTGTACACATGAAGCTCCTCGTCGCTCGTCGTGCTGAACGTGGCTGCAAAGGAGATCAGGATCCCGAGCTCAGCGAGGACCGATGTGATCGCGCCGAGCGCCTGCCGGTGCGGGCGCAGCGCGATCCGCACGCCGCACCGGTCGAGAGGTGCGCCCACATGCAGCGGCGGGAGCGTCGCATAGGAAGCCGAGAGCGCGGGCGTCTTGCCGGAGCGCCCACGGAGGGCGGCGAGGAGCCGCGCATGCTCAGCGCGGTCCGCGGGCAGCGTGGCCATCGAGTAATGCTGGCGCGTCTGCGCGCTCATCGAGCTGAGGAGGCTGGAGACGCTCGCGCCAGCGTCGGCTTGTCGCAGGAGTGCGGTGTGCGCCGCCTCTCTGCTGCTGCTGCCCTCGATGAGGTTCGTCGGCACGAGCGACACGCCCTCGGGGCTCGCGAGGCTCGAACGGCCTTTGATCGAGCGCGCCTGCGGCGCGGCCAACGAGGCGTCGTGGTGGGCGCCCTCGTCCGGCACGCCGTCCGAGTAGAAGGCCGAGTGGTTCGAGTGATTGGACCCATTGGAGAGATCGTCACTTCCAGCGCCGCTGTTGCCCTCGAGCGGGGAGCCGCCCTTCCAACTGCTCTCGAAGACGGCCGGCGTCAACATGCCCGGGGTCGACATGCTCGGAGTGGTGCTCATTGTGGAAGCGGTCGGCGTGATGTCGGTGTGCTTCGTGCGCTTGTTCTTGGCGTCGTCGGGGCCGCCCCCCCTCCACCAGCCCCACGAGGCAGATGCCATGCCTGCGAGCACCCGCGGCGAGCCTCCTACCGAGCGTGGCGAGCGCGGCGAGTGATCCAGCTTGCCCCGCAGAACCCGTAGCACCACGCTGCCAACGGGGGGCGAGGGGTGGTCAGGGGCGAGGGGTGGTCAGGGGCGAGGGGTGGTCAGGGGCGAGGGGGGCGAGCAGGGGGAAGGGGAAGGGGGGGAAGGGGTAGGGGGTGGGGGTCGAGCGGGGAACGTGCGAGGCGTCGCGGGGTGAGGGGGGGGGGTGAGGGGAAGCAATAGGGATGCCAGGGGTGATCCGAGGCGTGCAGCCTTGAGGCGACAGGGGAGGAAGGGGGGTGGGGATCCACATACCATGAGGAGTCGTCGCGAGGCTGCCCGTATCCGCGCTGGTCGTACGACTTGTGCTGCGCGGCGGCGGACGACACGACGAGCTGGGCGGCCGACGTGGCCGACGGGCACGAGAGCGCGATCGCGTGCACCGCGCTCACGAGCAGCTCGTCCCACACGCCGTCCGAGCAGATGAGCACATCGCAGCGGATGAACTCCCGCGGGATTACGATACTCGAGCACGAGGGGCGTGGGAGCACGAAGGCGGGGCCGACGCGCCCGAGCGCACGCGCGCACAGCAGGCCGCCCGGCCACGCGCGCAGCGCGCCCACGGGGGCGCCGAGCTCGTCCTGCGCACGGGATACGAGGATGTCCGACGCCTTGAGCCGCTCTTGCTCTTGCGCGTTCACCTGGATTCGGTGGTCGTCCGTGAGGCGTGTGACGCGGTCGCGGGCGAAGAGGACGGCGGCACACGCGCCGATGTTGATCGTCGTCAGCTCGCTTCGCGTGCGGTTGATCGCGCACAGCGTGAGCGTGCACCCTGAGCGCCCAGTTTCGGGCACCATCCTGAGCGCCTCCTGGTGCAAGGCGGCAAAGGTCTGCTGACCGGCGCGGAGCATGGAGGTGGCGCTGGGGTCGTGGCCCGCAAAGTGCACGAACGTCGGAAGGGCATTCACGTGCACCCAGTCCACCACCTGCGTGCTGCCCAGCCCTTCAGCGACCATACCGAATACGCACGGTTCTCCGCCGATGAACGCCTCGCGGCAGGCGGTGCGATCCTTGGCGCGCCCTTCGCGCTGCTTGGTGGCGCACGCAGTCTGCACCTCCGCCGCGAACACCGCCGAGACCCCCGCGGCGAGCCCCTCCAGATGCGCGGCGCTGGGCGACCGAGCCCCAATGTTGTTGGTGAGCATGTTGATGGGGTATGTCACAAGAGGGCTTGAGCTCGCTTGCGGGTCAAACTTTGGCGCAACATGATGATTGATGATTTCATCAGTTGCTCTTCAGGGCCGGAGGGTGACCCGCTGCCGCCTTCCTTTGCCTGCCCGCGCGGCTTTCTGGCTTCCTTTCGGGCCTGGGTGGTGCGGCCTGACATGCAGCGAGCCATCCGCAGCCACCGCGCCGAGCGCCAGGCGGCGCAACCCAGCTGGAGGCGGCGGCGCTCGGCCGTGGCGAATGACGGTCCCGAGCGCTCGCTGGCGGCGCGTCCCCTGCCGCGGTCCCTGCGGCTGTGCGCGCCGGGAGTTGCGGAGAGCTATCTGGAGGCTGGACGCTGGACGTCGCATGGCCGCCATCTCCGCGCGGCCGCCATGCATTGTGGGCGTGCTCCACGCACCGTCACCACTTTGTTGACCTTTGTTCGTGCCTTGGGTGTGCAGGTAGGGGCGCTCCCGCCGCAGCGCCATGGCGACCATGGAGATTCGGGTAGCCAACAAGTACCGTCTCGGTCGGAAGATTGGCTCCGGCTCGTTCGGTGACATCTACCTCGGCACGCACATCTCCACCGGAGAAGAGGTGGCCATCAAGCTCGAGTCGATCAAGAGCAAGCACCCGCAGCTGCTGTACGAGTCGAAGCTCTACAAGATATTGGGCGGCGGCGTGGGCATCCCCACCGTCCGCTCGTTCACCGTGGAGGGCGACTACAACGTGATGGTGATGGACCTGCTCGGGCCCTCGCTCGAGGATTTGTTCAACTTCTGCGACAGGCACGCTGCCCCTCGGACTCGCGCCGCTGCGATAGGCGCCTGCTCGCTCGCCGAGGCTCCATGAGTGGACGCGGCTCGTGGTGCTCGACGGTCGCGCTGCGTTGGCCCGCGCCGCCACTCGGGGCTGGCTTTGATGGAAGTGTGGTGGAAGCGGCGGGCAAGCGCCATGTCCAATCGGCCTGACCCCGCTTCTGGCGTGTCTTGCGCCGCTTGCACGAGGCTGCTGCGTACCGATCCCCTCCTCAATCACCGACCCTCGCATGTGCCATGCGCGTGTGGCTGTGCAGGAAGTTCAACCTGAAGACGATCCTGATGATCGCCGACCAGCTGCTGCAGCGCATTGAATACATCCACTACAAGTCGTTTATTCACCGCGACATCAAGCCCGACAACTTCCTTATTGGCTTGGGCCGCAAGGCCAACTTGATCCACTGCATCGACTTCGGCCTGGCCAAAAAGTACCGCGACCCGAAGACGCACCAGCACATCCCGTACCGCGAGAACAAGAACCTCACGGGCACAGCTCGCTACGCGTCGATCAACACACACCTGGGCATCGAGCAGAGCAGGAGGGACGACCTTGAGGCACTCGGCTACGTGCTCATGTACTTCCTGCGAGGCTCGCTGCCGTGGCAGGGCCTCAAGGCCGCGACCAAGAAGCAGAAGTACGACATGATCTCCGAGAAGAAGATGTCGACGCCCGTCGAGGCGCTGTGCCGCTCGTACCCATCCGAGTTTGGCACGTACCTCAACTACTGCCGCTCGCTCAAGTTTGCCGACAAGCCCGACTACTCGTACCTGCGCAAGATGTTCAAGGACCTCTTCTTCCGCGAGGGCTACGCGTACGACCACAACTTCGACTGGACGATCAAAAACTCGGGCCAGTCGCAGGCGCAGCAGAGTTCGTCGTCGCAGCGCGCGCCGGCGCCGCCGCAGCAGCCCACGATCGACGGATCCCAAAAGTAGGTTGGGAGATGAGCGGCAGGGGGGAGTCTCGCCCGACCCCCGCCTCGAGGAGAATCGCAGCTGTTCAGAGGTTCTTCGAGCGGTTGCGTCGCACAGCAGAGTGGGACAGTGGGACTGACAATACACAATCGAGCGGATGATTAGATGTGCGCCGTGCGCGCAGGCATGGTTATGGTGCGGGACTCTGTATGTATGACTTTGCGAACTGTGCGAGTGTGCCGTATGTGTGGCGGAACGCGTACACGAGGCTCCGCATTACGGCACCGGCCTCCCCGCCCGGGCGGAAGTTCCAAGAGATTCGGGGTCCTAGTACTCTGGGACTTCAATTCATGTGAAAAAATCAACGCCTCTCCAATCATCGACACAGCACGCCGCCCAGGGCACCGCGGCGCCCCCAGGACTGCCCTCCATGCCGCCGGCGCCTAGCCTAGGTGCCGCGATGCGTCGCAAGCCAGCGGCTGGGCTCACCTTTCCACGTGCGGGCAGCAAGCCGAACCACCCGCCGTGGAACGGTGGCCGTCCACGAGGTGCCGACAACTGGTCTTCGCTGTCGCCGCACCGGCCGGGATCCCGGCCAGGCTCGACGTCAGCGAATGTCTCCCGGCACCCAAGCCCCTCGCGGGCCCTACGCGGCACGGCGGGCGCAGCGGGCGGCGCTGCACTGAAGCCGGAAAAGAGCAGTAGCAACCGTCCTCCTGCAGTCGGTGTAAAGTCTCCAACGGCGGCGTACCAACGGCGAACGCTGTCGGCACCGGCGGGGGGGCGGCGCAAGCATGCAGGCAAGGGCAAATCGCCAGAGCGGATTGGGTCCGGCAAGCGCGAGGCCAATGGCTCTGAGAACGCCGCGGGTGGAAACGGCTCATCGTCCGCCGCTGTGGGCACGCGCGCAGCTCTCGAGGAATTGCTGATCGATGGAGGGCTCCGTACCCTGCCCAATCTGGACCTCGACGCTCCCCAGACAGCATGGCGCCTGCCGCACCCAGGGATGGACCAAACCGCTCAAGAGACCATGCGCATGGCAGCCGCCGAGATGGACATCCTCAGCTTACCGTGGAGCTGTCCGCCCTCACTGGGGAGGCCACAGAGGATCGATACGCCACTCCCGAAATCGCAACGGCTCCCTGCAGCTGCAGCGGCCTTGGTTCCCTCGGCGGCGCCGTCGCTGCTGCCCAAGGCCCTGACGGTCGCCGCCGCGGCGACGACAGCGGTAGCGAAGAGGAACGCTGCCAGCGCCGGCGGCGGCGGTGGTGGTGGGCAGGGGTCGCGTGGTCCCTCTCAGCCTTCCTCGAGGCAAGGCTCCCCCCGCGCCTCGCCTCGCCCCTCGCCTCGCCCCTCGCCTCGCGGATCGCCTCGCTCCCCTCGGGCAGGCGACAATTCGTCGCGCACAGGCTCGCAGCGCTCCTCGAGGGCCTCGTCGAGGCCCGGCTCTCCTGGTGCAAGGGACGAGGCTACTGAGACGCGGGCTCAGCCGCCAAAGAAGCAGCCGCCCCGGGCCACCGCTCTCGCGCCCGCGCTCGCGCCCGCCGCGCGCGCCGCCGAGGCCGCGCCGCCCTCGGCTGTGCCCGCCGCCGATGCCCATGTGCTGCTCAGCGGCTCGATGTACTCAAGCTGCCACTCAAGCAGTGAGGATGACAGCGACGTGGAGGATGCCGCCGAGGCGTCGCGCAAGGCCATCGCCTTCCTTGCTGCAGCTGCTGCCGCCCCACAGCGCGGGGCAGGCCCCCCACCCAAATCCATTGGCGGCGTGCCTATGGACGGATGGGGCAACTTTCTCGCGGACCCGTTCCGGTGGGGAGCATTGACGAACGATGATCAGGACTCGACGGACCGTAGCTCGAACGTTGCCTCGCTCTCCCGCCCCAAGTCGATGCCAGTGCTGCCTGCGCTCGGGCTGGCGAAGGCAGGGTTGGGCAGGGGCGCGGCGCTCGGCCTCGAGAGCGAAGGCGGCGGCGGGAGTGGTGGCCTTGGACTTGGGTTGAAGTTGGGCGGTCTCGGCCTGGGCAAGCTGGATTTTAGCAAGCTCTCGACGCCAGCCGTTGAGGGCAATCGGCCTGATGACGACGGCCGCCAGCCTCCGACGCCGCCCTCGCTGATCGTCGCGCGCATCAAGGCAGGCAATGATGCGCGAGCCGCGGCGATGGCTGCAGGCAAGACGAAGGAGGAGGCAGAGGCTGCCTCGCACGCCGCCAGGATTGCTGTGGATGCGTCCGCAGCCCTGCTGAAGCCCTCGACCTCGATGCCCGACGTGCCCTCTGCCGCCATCTCGCATCACACGCAACCGTCGTTGGTGGGCGTGGCCTCGTGGGCCATAGATGCGTCTGAGCTCAAATTTGGGAGGAGGCTGGGTGCGGGGGCGTACGGGGAGGTATACGAGGCACAATGGCGACGATCGCGCGTCGCCGTCAAGAGACTCTTCGGTTCTCATTCCGTTGAGGATCGGGAGGTGCAACAGTTCTTCGCCGAGATGGACATCCTCTCGAATGCACGTCACGACCACATCGTCCGCTTCTTGGGAGGCTGCGTTGAGCCCGACAACCTATGCATCCTCTTCGAGTTCTGCCCGCAGTCGCTCTATGACCTGCTGCGCCAGGCGGACGCGCCACTGCCGTTGCTCCGGATGCTCACCATAGCGCGACAGGTCGCGCTCGGCCTCTTCTACTTGCATTGCTGCAAGCCACCAGTGCTGCACCTCGACCTCAAGTCGGCCAACGTGCTGCTCGATGCGCACGGGCACGCGAAGGTGTGCGACTTTGGCTTAGCCCATCTGAAACTCGGCGCGGACGTGCGCACCGACCGAATGGGATCTCCGATGTGGACGGCGCCGGAGGTCCTCAAAGGGGATGCCAGGGATGAGAAGGCCGATACGTACTCGTATGCGATGCTCCTCTTCGAGCTCATGACGCGCCAGCTACCGTATAGCGGCTACGCAGCGGCCCAGGTCGTGATGGGCGTGATCACCAATCTACTCCCAAGGCCCGAATTGCCCGCTGACGCGGCGCACTACCCGCCTGCCCTCGCTGCCCTGATGCGCGAATGCTGGGCCTTCGAGGCGAAGCAGCGACCCGACTTTGCACGGATTCTCGACACTCTCGAAACGATCGCGGCTGAGGCGGGCATGCCGTTTGATAGCGGTCTGCGCTCGCCCTAGCCCACGTCTGGTGCACACACGCCGCACAGGGTCGCACGGTCCGCACACAGTCCAGTCCTCTGTCCTCTGTGAGCGCGGCTTGGGCTGGCCTGCGGGGGAAGGAGAGCGCTCCGCAGAACTGCATCGCTTGGATCGTAGTGTTTTGATTCGTTGTTCCAGGTGTGCACTGGAGGTCTGGAGCTCACCGGCCCGCGATCGGAGTAGAGCGGACTCGTCGCGTCCTGGTGTTTTTACGTGGACAGTACCCCATTTTGCCGTTCCGCGTCCGCACCATTGGGGTGGTAACTATTATACACGACTAGCATTCCATCCCAACCGCTCCTCCGCGCCGGTCCTCCGGACGTTGACGAACGTGTGGTCGCTGGTCGTTACGTCGAACCGTAACCGCGCGAACGCCGAACGTTGAACCTGCGACCCCCGGGATCCCGGTGGAGAAGCTGGCACGCTCGGGCGGGGCGGGGCACCTGGTTTTCATGTTGTGGTTTTCACGATCACGTGCTTCGCCCTCCGCTCGCCGAGAACGTGGCCAACGTGGCGTCCGTTACGCGTTAGAAACCGCCGAACGAACGAAACGAACCCGGAACTTAATGACCTAAATGACGTCGTGTCACTCAAAAAATATATAAATCATGAAACTGACGTTAGAAATAGGCTACCTGGCTAGAAAACTGCGGTTTCAAACACAAAGTCTCACCGTCCAGGGTGCTCAAACCAAAAAGATCTCTTTGTACTTTCCACAAGCGCTCATTCGGCCTGCCGTTTCTGTGTCCAGAAGCTCGACGGGATGGAGAGTGCAAGCAGCACCGTGATGGCGTGCGCGGCAATCGAGCAGTAGAGCGGAAGCGAAGGCAGCCCTCGGTCAGCGCCTAGGCGGAAGAACGACGCATAGACTAAGGGCGCGACCATGCTCACTGCAGCGTTGAGTGACTGGTACTCGGCCGCGAGCTGGCCGTTGGAGATGCCCAAGGACTTGCCGAGGGTCGTGAGGCGTGCGGTAAGCGCCTGTGCACCGCCAGTGCCAAGGGCTTGTGGCACGATCGCGAGGGAGGCTGGAGTCGGCCAGCTGTAGAGGAGACACGCCAATACGGACATGGCATTGGAGCCAATCGTGAAGCCACGTGCGCCTACGAGGCCTAGCACTGGCTGGGTGAGCAAGTTGCCACCCATCTGCGCTAGCGACGTGACTGAGGCGAACTGGCCGCACTGCGCCGCACTCCATCCGCGGTGCTCGCGAGCGATCACTTGCCAGATGCCATCTCGCGCACTGGAGATCGGCTTGACGAATTCCTGGAGCATCACAAGCAGAGTAAAGAGCACCTGCGCAGGCGACGCAGCAGACGAGCAGCGATATATATTTTAAGCTCAGGACCTGTGTTGTGACTGACACGGTGTGAGCCATGTGTATGCATTTGGGAGCCTCGGGAGCACACCGAGAGCGAGCCTCGCTTGAAACCGTTCAGGAAGACGAACGGGTTGGTCATCGCCCAGACACGCCCAGCTGGCGCCGACTTTGGCCGTCTCTCGCTCTCCGGGATGCCGAAGAAGCAGAGCAGGACGAGTGCCACGCTGACGCATGCCGATGCGCCGTAGGCCAGCGGCGGCCGGATAGCGGTCAAGTAGCCGCCCACTAGCGATGCGATGCAGTGGCTCAGGCCTATCGTGGCGGCCACTCTTGACAACATGGTTGCAAGAAGCGTCGTATCATGACCAAAGTGATCGGCGAGCATCGCGCGGTTGGCCATCCACCAGATCATCGTTGTCAGTGACGTCACGAAGGCCGAGATCAGCTCCATTGTGATCGACACACCGGGCGCGTACGCGCTAGTGAAGTAGACACAACCACGTGCCAGCGTCGCAACTGCAGGAGCCAAGAGCAACAAAGGCTTCGGCCCCACGACGTCAACCAGATGGCCGCAGGTTGGGATGAGCACGAGGCGCGCCATCGCATTCGCTGAGCCTAGATGGCCGAGTCTCTCGGCGGCGAGAGCTCCGCCGCTTCGTTGCATGAGGCCTGCAGGCAGTGCTTGTGCGATGATGCCAAACTGAGCAACCTGCAAGAAAACGGCGGCAAGGATGACAGCCTGATTTGCTTCAGGTTTCGCATCCACCAAGGTGCTGCGGAAGGTGCTGTGGAGCCGCCCACCGCCTCGTGTGCGCCGCTCTTTTGCGAGTGAAGGCACTACCGACACTGGAGAGGAAGACATCGGGTTCTTGGGATCCGCATCGGAACCCGTCTGGAGCACAGAAGCGGAGAGTGGAAACCACACATGTCAACTGTGGGGCAGACTCGGCGCACAGACGAGTGCGGTAGGCATCCTTGGTCATTGGCGTGTGCGGTGGCATTGCGGCGAAGAGCTCATTTCGCACCATGTTTGTCGAACGCGTGGGAATCCGGACCAAGTGGGAACCACAAGATTCCCCCCTAAACACCAAACCCACGACTTGATCGAAGTATTGAAAAATTTTGTTCCAAAAATCTCTGGCTACGAAACTACGAAACTTGGAAGTTCCTTTTCTTTTTGTACGACGCCAAATACCCGCGGCCGGCCTGGGCGTGGAATCGTGCGTGGTGACATGCAGTCCGCGTTGATGAACTCCCTGAAAGGAGCCACGCCGTCCCCCTCAACAACCCCGAGCGTCACCAGAGCTTGTGTCTCCATCAGCTTCAACAGCACCGGCGGCAAAGTGAAGTCTCAGAATGAGCGCGAGATGATCGTCGCCCAAATGGGGCCGTTTGGCGAGCTACGCGTGACTCCGTTGATGAAGGCGTGCGCCGACGGCGATCTCGAGCTCGTGCATCGGATCCTCGAGGAGATCGATCGTGACGTGCTGCCCGCCGAGCTGAGCGCCGTCGACCACTGGGCAGAATCTTCGTGTTTGCATTGGGCTGCCTATTCCGGCAACGCGGCCATCGTCGAGGAGCTGCTCGCGCTGCGGGCCGACCCTTCGCAACGTAACAAGCGTGGGCACGCGCTGCCGCTGCACCTCGCCGCTCGGTACAACCACAGCGGCCGGGTCATCCGGCTCTTGTGCCGCCAGTCGCCCGCGGAGCTCCTCGATGCGGCCAACGCCCATGGGAACACGGCGCTCCATGAGGCCTGCTATGAGAACCGGCCGCAGACGGTGGCGACGCTGCTCGAGTGCGGCGCGTCGGTCGAGCTGCAGAACAAGGAGGCGCGCGGCGGCCTCACGCCGCTCCTTGCTGCCGCGCAGTACGGCAACGTCGAGGTGGTCAAGATGCTGCTGCGGGCGGGCGCTGACCCTTCTGTCGCGCCCATGAGCGCAATACCTGGTGTCGACTTCCCTGTCGAGGAGAGCGCCCAGACCGCGTTGGAGTTTGGACGGTTCAAGGGCAAGCACGGCGGCACGCTCCGGAGGATCTCGTCTGGATCTCGCAGCCAGCGTGGCTCCCTCGCAGCCATAGGCATCCCAAAGCGCTATGCTGAAGACAAGCAGGCCGCCGCGCAACTCCTCCAGCTGCCCGGGTATGGGGCGCTTGCGGTGGCGCTTCGGGCGGGGCAGCTCCGGGTTGCCATAGCGCTGCTCGAGAACCTCTACGCGCGCCACGGCTCCGCGCCGCCCCTCTTCACGCGCGCACAGCTCACGCATGTCGTCGTGCGCCTTTGGGCCATCGAAGGACCCATGCACGAGCTCCTGACTCAGGACGAGACGGTACGCTGATTGTGCGAGATGACGATTTGACTGCGTGATTACGAGCTCCTGACTCAGGACGAGACGGTACGCTGATTGCGATCATTGCGACTCGGTGCGACTGGGTGCGACTTAATGCCGTCGAGTGCCCTGCTTGTAGGTGAGGCTCTTCACGATGCTCCTGCTTTGCGCGCGCCCAGCCAGTGCGCCTTCGCTCACGGATGAGGTCGCAGCACGTGGCGGCGCCTCCACGGCCGCCTCCGCGACGACCCCCGTGTCGCCACAGCTGTCGCGCTCCGCAACGGGGATGCTCATGACGTTCCGGGAACCTTCTAACCCGGTGCTGCTCGCGCTGCATGCCGCGGCCGATTGCGAGCTCGAGCGGCCACACTTCGCGCGGGATCCCGTCATCATGGAGCGTCTCGCGCAAGCGTCCCTTCTCCTCGAGCACATCGCATCGGGGCTGCTGAGCGGCGCGGTGCGTCTAGCGTCTGAGGGCCTCTGAATGGCCTCTGATGTCGTCTGATGGCCTTTGAAGGACTCTGTTGGCCTCTTGATGGACTATGATGGACTATGTTTGCCTCGGATGGCGCTGATTGCCTTTGATGATCACTGATTGCCTTTTATGATCACTGATTGGATCCCTCATTAGGTTCGCGCTACCAAGGAGAAGCTCGAGGTGAACAAGTCCTTCAATCCGTGGCGCACGGGCGTGCAGGAGGTGGACCCGTCGGTCGCCCGGGACTTTTTCACGCATACATGCCTGAACCACGCTGCGGACTACGACCTGCGCGTCTTCCTCTCAAATCCCTTCGTCGCGGCGCATTTGCTCGATACATTCTGGCCCACCCAAGACTTTGCCAAGGAGGACTCGAGCGTCATCCTGAGCGAGGAGGATGCCGAAGTAGAGGCCTCCTCCTGCGCCTCGACACTCGTTGGAGCCCTCGGACGTGCGTGTCAGCGATGGAGCCGGATCGGCCTCGACGCTCTCGTGAGCGCGTTCGCGCACGTGATCGCCTTGCCGTTGATGCTCTTCATACCCCGCTCCACCGAGGTGCTCATCGAGGAGTCGATGCGCTTCGCGATCAGCTCGCCGGGGCGCAAGCCGAGCAGATGGACACCCACGATCATTTGGTTCATACCGGCGGGACGCTTTGCGCTCTTCTGCTTTGCGATCCTCGGGCTCGCGATGCTGTGCGCGCCTGAGTGCATCCGATGGATCGCATCTGAGTGCATCTGAGTGCATCTGATTGCGATCCTGGGCTCGCAACGCTGTGTGCGCATGAGCGCCCCGCTGAGCATCTTTCTGAGCGCCTCTCTGATGACCTCCCTCATCAGGTGCACCTTCATGGCGCCCGCCACGGCCGAGAGCGGACTGGGGGTGCCCGAGGCGACGCTGTTCGGCTACCTGCTCGGCTGGGTGCTGGCCGAGGCTTCGGAGTTGCTCGCCGCGGACCGGATGGATGCATACCTGCGAGATCCATTCAACTTCCTCGATCTGCTCCTCGTCGCATTCATGAGTCTCACCCTGCTCACACGGCTCCTTGTGGCACTCGACCTCGAGACGAGGCTGGCGCCAGGAGGCTCTCTGGGGGAGGCGAGGCAGCTCTCGACGCTCGAGACGGCGCTCGATGTGGCCGAGGTCGGCCTGCGCCAGCTGGCGCTCGAGACGGCGCTCGAGCTGGGCAGCCTCGCCTCTTCGGCCATGCTGCCGTGCCAGGCGGTCATGGCCATGCTTGGATGGCTCCGTCTGCTCCAGGTGCTCTACATCTTCCCGCGCTACGGGCCTCTGCTCATCATGGCCATTCGGATGCTTGAAGACCTGACGCAGTTCGTCATCCTCGCCGTCTTCGTCCTCATTTCCTTTGGTGCCGCCTTCTTCGTCCTGTTCAACGGGCACGCGAGCCTGGACGGCCTCGCGACGGGCAACCTCGCCGAGCCCGTCTCCTTCCGAGAGGTGCTCACGATGTTGATGGAGGGCACCTTGGATGGCGAGCCCGACCGCATCATGTCGATGCAGAGCGCGCACGTCCTCTCACCGTTCGCGTGGTGCTTGATGGCGCTCTTCGGCGTCGTCGTTGTGCTGCTGATGCTCAACCTCCTCATCGCGCGCTTCGCCAAAACGTTCGACCTTGTGCACGAAGACCTGGCGGGCACGTTCCAGGTCGCGTTCGCGCGGGTAGCCATCAAGGGAGCCGGGCTACAAGCCATCCCGCCGCCCTTCAACCTCATCCGCGGCCTCGTGCTCGCGCTCTACGCGGCGGCTGAGCTCGCGCGCGAGATCGCGCGCACCGGCTGCGCCACGTGGCTAACGAGCGTCGTGTCGGGCTCCGCCTTCGAGGCGCTGCACGACACGGATACAGACATCACTGCGGAGCAGACGGCGTCCATCTTTGCCTTCCTAAAAAAGGCAACTTCCCCTGAGGTGCGTCTCTACCCTGACGCCGTTGAGGTCTGGGTCCGCCAGCATCAGTTCGACTTTTCTCAGGACCAGAGATGGCGAACCAACATGAACAAGCACATTGGCGCCGTCGAGGACAAGGTGGATGACGTGTCCCAGAGGGTCATCGAGATGCAGGCGAACTTGAAACTGATCTTGGACAACCAGAACGCGCTGCTGGCTGGGCAGCCGGCCAGTGCGCCAGACCGGGCTTTGCGAGAATGGCTCTGACAGTGGTGGAGGAGGACGGGAAGACGGAGGAGAGTGCCCCGCCCGGCCCTTCCTCCACCTTCACACTTAAGACTTCTCCGGTGGGGGCCACCGCAGGCCCCGACTCGACGACAGCCTGGCGCATGACAGTCTCTCGGGTCTGAGCGGCGGTTTCTCTACAATCACAGAAATGGAGATGTAGCGGGATTCGGCGGGCCAGGATGGGGCATTGATGGAAGTCAGGGGAAGGAAACTTGAAGGAGCGTCCCCTCCGCGTGTATTGTGTCCGGTCCACGACGACCTCTCGACGCGAACAACACTACAGAGGAGTATGTCTGTAGCAACACGCACGGTTCAAAATCAGGTGGTGGGGATAGCGGTGTGAAAGTGAATCCAGAAAGAATTCCTCCCCAAACCCCTGAGGGTCAAAACCAGGCGCGCCTGGGAGGCGCCCCTTGATGAGGGATGTAATTGCGCCTGGGTCAAAACAGCCCATTCACACCTCCGATAAATGAAGACCCTTTGCAGCACGATGGCAATCGCGGTGACGGCCACCGCCGCCTTTGCTCCGAACTTGATGTGTAGCATGCTGGAGGGCGCCACATTTCGTGCACAGGCTACCGCCTGTGCTGCACGTATGGTGGAAGCTGACGAAATCGGTCGCCTGCGAGCCGAGATGAAGGCCGCTGTTGACGCGGAGGACTATGCTGCCGCGGCGAAGATTCGGGACCGGGTTGAGATGCTGTCCGAGGCTGGGGCAGTTCCCGTACCGACGTCTCCACCTGATCGCAGTATGGCCAAGCCACCAATGAGCGTCATGCAAAAAATGGAGGCGCCGCGGTTGGTCAGTGAGGCCGATGCTCAGCGCACGGTGGTGAGACGCATGCCCGGGTTTCTGAGCGAAGCCGACCTTGAGAGTATCCACTTGGCTGCCGAGACGTGCCGTGCAGCCGCGGCATCTGCCGGCTTCAAGGTGAGCTCTACGTACGAGCGGCAGGTTCGCGAGGGCGGGAGGACTGTGTGGCTCAATCATCGAGTCCTCGAGCTGCTGCCCGAGTTGCACGCTCGCATGATGGGGGCGGCCCAGGCGGCGAGCCGCGAGCTGTGGGGCGGAGTGCTGGACGACCGCATCGCGCTCCATCTGCGCTCGTCGGAGTACCACACGGTGATCCATGACGCCGAGGACAGCGGTCGCAACATCCCTATGCCCGTACATGCCGATTATGGCTCGTTGGTCACCATCAATCTGATGCTGAGTGATCGCTCAGAGTATCAAGGCGGAACATTCCAGACACTCGAAGCGGACGGCAGCATGCTGGCGCACACGTTCGAGCGCGGCGACGCCCTCATCCTCCTCTCGCACAAGTGGCACTCGGTCACCAAGCTCGAGGGCGGCCGTCGCAACATCCTCGTGTCGGAGATTTGGGAGGGCTTGCCGCGTCGCTGCCCGCAGAGGTGCGACCAGCCTTGGCTCCCTTGCCTGTGCCGTATGACGGAAGAGGGTCTGTACACACAGGGCGCCGAGGCGCGCGGCATCTGCTGGCGCGACGGGATGACCGACGCCGAGAGGCTGCTGGTCAACGGGCGGGCCTTTTGGAGGAACGAGCGACTCGAGCGCGAGAGGCAACGGTACCGAGGCGCACAGCAGCGAGAGGGGATGAAGGAGGCGCCGCGCGATGCGGCAGGTGAGGAGAGCTTAGTCGAGTGGGCGAGGCGTGTCAAGGCGGAGAAGGAGGCGGCTGATGGCAAGAGGCGAGGTGAAGGAGGCCGTCGGCCAGGGGAGTAGCCCCATGAGAGAAGCCCTCATGCCCTCTGCCTCCGGCTTAAGGATGGTGCTGTGTGGGAAGTAGTGTTGGCAGCGCGCTGCCTCGAGTGGCGTGCTCGGGCTTCTCTTGATTTTCCCCCCCATTCGAGGAGCAAAACTTCCCTTTTTGGGAATGTGGCTTCGCCGTAGGGAAAATCGTAATTAGCAAATGCTCATCGCGCGTCGGATTCTCGCTGCTCGGCGCTGACAAAGACTTCAGACCAGCTATCACTAATGGATGCCGTTCTCGCTGTTGGCTCGCTCAATGACATGGCGAGCCAACAGCGAGAACGGCATCCATTAGTGATAGCTGGTCTGAAGTCTTTGTCAGCGCCGACAAGGCAAGCTGCACCGGCAACGCGCAAGAGGCGCTAGTGCGAGGTTACAGCATCATACTTCTTCATGATGTTGCCGACGCCGCCGAAATCGACGCGCTACACTCTGCAGCATCCGGGTGGGCGAGATGCCGCCGAGCCGAAATGGGCGAGAGTGCACATCGTCACGACCGTGACCATATTGACGCGCATCCGGAGAGTCTGAAAACGCCGATTGCCTCAGTGCTCGACATGGATGGCGTCACTCGCTGCGATGTGCTCCTGGTGCGCATCCTCGCTCGCGTCGAGCAGATTGCGCCGTCGCTGCTGCTGACGCTCTTCGGAGTCAACTGCCTCTCCGACGAGACCGTCGTCCGAAACCGCAAGCTCAACTTCACGCCAAATGAGCCAGCCATCAGCGTGTACACGGCCGGAGGCTATTTTCGGCCTCATATCGACGGAGAAAAATTGACCGTCCTCGTGCCGCTGAGCAGCGGCCATGCCTTTAGCGGCGGCGGGACAGCCTTCTGGTCCATTGCCGCAGCGAGGGAGATCGAGCGGACCGGGGTCGATCTGCCGCCGACGCTCGTGGTGAAACCTCCAGCCGGCACCGCCATGCTCTGGGCAGGAGACGTCGTACACGCGGGGCAGTCGGTGAGTAGTGGCGAGAGGATCGTCCTCGTTGCGAGCTTCAGCCCAGCCGTCCAAACAGTTGGCGAGCGGCTCCGATCCCTCCGACGATGGATCAAGCATGTGGGACTCTGCTCGAAGTCGAATGGTACGCCATGGGGTGGGCGACCGGCTTGGGAGGTTGGCAGTGAGCGCGGGGCTCCAAGCCAGGGGGCGGCTCCTTGATCTCCATGTTGATCTCGCAGGCCCGCAGCCAAAAGTGATTACTACGTAGCATGTAGCTTGTAAGGATGACAGCTGAGTTCAAAATCAGGTGGTGGGGATAGTGTGTGAATCCAGAAAGAATACCCTCCCCTACCCCTTTGGGTCAACCATGAGTTCAAAATCAGGTGGTGGGGATAGTGTGTGAATCCAGAAAGAATACCCTCCCCTACCCCTTTGGGTCAACCACTGAGTTCAAAATCAGGTGGTGGGGATAGTGTGTGAATCCAGAAAGAATACCCTCCCCTACCCCTTTGGGTCAAGTTGAGTACTGAGCACTGCCACGACAGAAACGAATACGCGACCACCCGAACACGGTAACCACCTCAGCACCTTCCTACCTTCTCTTCCTTCACATTTTAGGTCAAGTTTCGGCAAGATAGTTGGGGCCGACCGGGTTCCACAGACCCGATCTGCTGGTCTGGGCTGCTGCCCCAGCTACGCTGTAGCTTTTGACTCCTTGTCTTACCTTGTGTGAAGGTCCGGTGTCTTGGTGTCGTTTCTTGTATGACCACAAAGCGTTGTCTGTGAAGGGGTTTTGCGCGAAGTCACGATGGCCAAAGTGCCGATCGCCGGTCGCTCACCGACCATTGCACAGCAGCCGAAGCTGCGCACGGATGCTTGGGCGTACCCGGCTTTGCTGTGGTGGTCTGCATGGTCGGAGAATAGTACGTTCTTGCACATTCCCAAGACGGGCGGCACGGTTGTTGAGCAGCTCGATTTGCAAAGCGGGCGGGAGCGTGTGCTCATGCTGCCCCCTGAGTATCACGAGGGGCCGCTGGGCGCGCTTGCCCACCACATGACGCCGTTACAACTTGAGCAATTTGGCGTGCCCGCGCAGGCCAGCCCGTACAATGGCGAGGCCGGACAACAACGGGTGTACTGCATCATGCGGGAGCCCCTGGAAAGATTTGTGAGCGAGATGCTGTACCAAGAGATGGTTTGCCATCGATTTGAAAAGTCGCCGTTCGGCATGCAAAAATGGAGGGCTGCTCGTGAGTCGTGCATGGGAGCCTGCAAGTTTGGCGGCATGCACGCTAGGCTCAACGCGAGCGAGGTCACGCCAGATCTGGTGCGTTGCTTTGCACGCTTTGCGCAAGAGCAAACATACCAGCAGCAGCGGCAGGAGGAGTCGGCGGCGCAGCAGCGCCGCCGCAGAGCAGTGACGGATGCACAGCTCCATCTGCAACCCCAGAGCGTCTACGTACGGGACGCCAGCGGCCAGCCAACGTGCCACGATATCTTCCGTTTCGAAGATCTTGCCGCCGCGCGCATCACCAAGGGAGCTGCGAGAGACGATGGCCGCAATTTCGTCTCTCCCAAGGCGCTGGCCGCGAAGGCGGCCGCCTTGCTTCGGGCTGATGAATCGGCGCTGACGGCGGTACACTCTCTCTACCGAGAGGACTTCGAGCTGTGGGCGCGTGTATCTGCCCGCGAGGCGCCCACGCGGCGGCACGAGCCGCTATCAGTGGGCGCAGCGACTCTCCTGGCCAAGGCGCCGTTGCTCGCGCGAGCTCCCCCAAGGTGTGGCACGGGCTCAAGCAGCCAGCATCACGACACGAGCACCGACACGGAGGCCGCTGCGTCTCCACGCGAGGGGTGCACGTGCCCCTCCCTGTGCTGCGGGCGGGGTGCTCTGCGACGCAACTTCCGCTTATGCATGCAATGCCATCTTGACAGCCGTCGCTGCGGCGGTGCGGGACAAAGGAGGGCGGCACGGATGCCGCCCTCAGCCGCCCGCGTATGCCAGAGCTACTCGACACGCCAGTGGAATTGGCTCGCCGGCAAGATGCAGAGCTATCAGGTCGAGTGCAACGTGTGCGACGCTTGCTGCGAGGGCCACGCGACATCGGCGGGAACGGCGCCGAGGCCCGTGAATCAGAGTTCGTCGCCCACGTTTACGGGTACCCTAAGGCATAGGCAGGCACATGCGTGGCTTCGGGTCAAGGAGCCGGGGTGCGCTGCATGTGAAACAAGTCGGTGCCGCGCGGGTAGAAGAAAACGGAAATAATGCAAACGAACAAGCAATAGGTCTACCAAAAATGTCCATTCCGTTCATACAATTGTTTGGTACGGTACAGAGATCGGATCAGAGTAGTTGTCACCGACCGGGGACCACTGTCGACTGTGACTGTGCACTGTCCAGCTGTGTGTCGAATGTCCTCTCACGTGTGCCTCGCGGCCGTCGCGTCAAACTCCCTGCCGAGTCGGGGGATCGTAGACTTTAGAGCCGCGCGGTGCACGGCAGGCTGTGGCTCACCCCGGGCGGCAGCCGCCTCAGCCTGAGCCTCGCCCTCGGCTGGTCCTGTCGAGACGTCAGACGACGGGTTTCGTGCCGCTTCACGGTTACCCGTCCCACGGTTAGTCCAAGACGCGCAATAGATAGACGTTACGAATGGCACTTGCCTACCTGCAACGTGCGATAAACCTCGGGCTCTCGATCGGATCTCGATCTGCGGTGCCGTGCTTGAGGTGCTTTGTAATTTGACAGCTCGAAATCCCTTGAAGCAACTCTGTCCTCACCCTCTCACCCTGTCTCCGTGGGCTTCCCGCTCGAGCACTACGAAACGAAACACGTTGTCAAAGGCCTCTTCAACGCTCGACTCCTCAGCTGCGAGGAGCTGCGCGAGCTCTCGAACGAAGCTGCGGCAGTTGTAGAGCTCGACGTGCGCCCATCGCCTGGATGCGAGATCGTGACATGAGCAAGCTGCGTGCTCGACGCTCAGCCCCTCCCGAAGCGCGAACCAGCCGCTGCCCGCCGTGACGTTCCCGCGCTCCGAGTAGCAAAGGTCGCTTGCAGCGCAGGCTGGAGGGGGGATCCCCTCGGAGGCAGCTCCCTCGGGGGCGGGTAAGAAGCGAAAGATCGTCGGGTACATCCGACCACTCCTCGGGTATGCGAATGGGGCATCAACGAGCGCCGTGGCGGCGCCCCAGCAGTGACCTTTGAGCTTGCTCGCCTGATGAGGAGGGCAATGGTCCATGGTCATTAGGGGCAATCGGTCGTCATCAGCCTCCGATCGTTGAGCTTGCTCGCCTCTTTCATCATGTCGGCCACGTAGAGGGCCCCACCCTCTGCACGCAGGTAGAGCTTCAAGTGGCCACCGGAGAGCGGGCCGCGGTGGACGAGGGCAAACTGCGTGAGCAGAGGGCTAGGCGCTTGCAGCCAGGCGGCGTCGAGCGGCGCGTACTTGGCCGTTGGCGGCGGGTGCGTGGCGGGCAGGTAGGGCAGCGGCAGGTATGAAGAGTTATCGACGGTGAAGACGGTGAAGAGAGAATCGACAAAGTGCTCGATGGCCTCCTGGTCCTCAAGGGCCGCGCACGCACATTCTGCGCTCGGCTCAGCATCGTCGTCGCAACCCTTGGCACGCCACGACGCAAGCCGGGCGTACAAGGCAGCCGGATCGACGCGCAGCGCCTGTGCGGCGCTCTGGACGGCGACGCCCACGTGTGGCACGAAGGCCGTCTGCGCGAGCTTCGCAATCTCGTGCGGTTTCAGGGGCGACAGTCCGCGCGCGCGAGCCTTTGCGGTCGCCATCTTGGCTCGCTTGGAGGCCTTGATGGCCGCGCGGAGGCCCGGGAGGCCCTCGTCGAGTAGGACACGGTGCATGGCCTTGAGCTCGAGGGCTTTGATCGCGGCGCGTAGGGCTCCAATCCCTTCTGCCTGGAGAACCTCGTGGAGCGTCTCAAGCTCTTTGGCGGAGGCCTTCGCCATGTGGATGTCGTACACATGGCCCTGCACGCTCTCGATCGCCTCCCTGTACAGCGCCATCCAATGCCGCATCCCGCTCCGCCACGACGCCTCCACTTGTGATGGCGCTGCTGGGAGCTCCGGCGTAAAGTGCTCATGCAGCAGCAAGAAGTCACGCAGCGATGCGCTCGAGTGCAATGATGTCTCCAAAAGGAGCGATGCGAAATGGTCGTAACCGCTGCACGTCAGGTGCAGCCCATCTACCTCGAAGTCGCAGGAGCCTTCCTCCCACTCCATCTCCTCCTCGGCCGGGTCGCCAAAGTCGCACCAGCCGCCGCTACCCGCCGCAAAGGCGCGAAGGTTCTCGTTGACCGCACGCCGGCGTCCGCCACGGACGCTTTCGGGAAGTGAGCTACCTTTGAAATGCGGAATGGCCAGCGCGAGCGTGCGCGCGCCAGCCGAGTGGCACACTGAGTGCAGCCGCTCGAGGCTCTCGGTAATCTCGGTGGCGGAGCGCGTCTTGAGATCGTTGCTGCCCGCCATTAGGAGCACGTGCGTGTACGCTCCCTCCTCGAGCAGGCGTCGTAGGCCGCGGCAGCTCACTTTGCACACGTCGACGTTCGACGCACTGTCGAGTCCTTCAAGCATCTGCGTAGTCTTCCAGCCGCACATACCGACGTGGTGGATGACGGGAACGCTGAGGGCGTCAGCCACGTGTGGTGCCCAGGGTGAGAAAACCCCTGTGTACTGTGTGCGCGCTGTGAATCCGGCGGTCAGCGAGTCGCCGTAGCACAGGACGCGCGGCTTGCGGCGACAATTCATGAAGGCACAGCTGCAGCGATGCAAGCGGCGAGGCCGTCAGCCTCTGACATAAAGGCCTGCTGCTGCTGTGAAGGAGTCGAATTCAACTTTGTCTGTGGAGCACTCGACGCGCGCACACAACGGACCCCCCCCAAAGGACGTGATCAGCTAACTGGTCTTCGTTCAACACGCAAACTGTCCGTTCACACTGACTATAGGCGGGCGCTTTCCTTCCGTTTTAGGCAATTGTGTAATCGTGAAACGCCGCAAGCGGAGTCGTTTTTTCAGCCGCGGTGCAACGGAGACGGACGGGTCTTGTCAGATACAAAGCACGCGACAGTTGCTATGATCGCATCCACACTTCGGCTTCTGTGCGTCGCATACGCGGCTGCAGCGCCCATCAGCAGCACCGTTGATGTGGTCTTGGCGCGGTATGACGAGGTGCGTGCTCGATTCCTTCCCTTTCACCGGCGGCCGCAACGTCTGCCATGGCGAACCCGTGCCTCTTGTTGGCGCTCACTTTGTGTACTTCGACTTACAACAAGAGGCACTTCGACTTACGCCCAACCTCACACTCACCTTGTCGGCTCCCTCCCCGTCTCGAGACTCGCAGGATTTGTCCTGGTTGGCTGAGGAGACCATCCTCTCGAAGCCCGGAACGCGCACGCTCGTGTACGGCAAGAGCGAGAACGCCAAGGCTCCGTCGTCGCTGCCGGACAACACCAAGCTGCTCATGCTCCCCAACGTTGGTCGCGAGTCGCACTCGTACCTCCATCACGTGGTCGAGCACTATGACGACCTGGCCGACTGGACCGTCTTCTCCCAGGCGGGCGTGCCATCCTTCGGCTACAACGGCCATCGCGCCGGCGGCGGCCACCTTGTGGCTGGCCACAGCTTCGCCGAGTACCTCACGCCGATGCCGAGCGGCACGCACTTTGTCTATTCGGCCGCCGTGCAAATCGCGCAGCATGACAGCCCGTACGACATGAATCACATTCTGCGCGCCGACTACGTCATCAACAACGTCAACCTCGCGGGCGCAGGCGACGAGTGCCCGACGAGTGCGGCGGGCTGGTCCCGGTGGTGGGACATCGGCTGGTTCAAGTCGTACGTCTATGACAAGGCGAAGGCGCAGCAGGGTGAGTCCGCCCTCGACTTTTACATCAAGTACATCGAGCCGTCGCACCCCGAGTCCGAGAGCGTCACGCTCGTGTTCCCACAGGGCGGTCGCTTCGCGGTCTCGCGCCAAGTGATCCGGCGCCGCCCCAAGAGCGACTACGAGGCGCTGCTCGCGTTGCTCAGCAAGGACATCGACCCATACGCAGGCTACTACATGGAGTGGATGTGGCCTGCCCTCTTCGTCGGTGCTCAGACGCTGCCGTGCCAGCTGCCTGCGGTGCACCAGCCCGTGGCGCACGCTGTGGCGATGGATGATCTCATGACCCGCTTCGTGCCAGGGTTTGTGCCCAGGCGCCGCCTGAGCGATCACTTCGCCGAGCTCGAGGCTTCGCCATCGCCAGGGCCAGAGGAGGTTGTGGCATCGGCCTCGCCTTCGCCGGAGCCATCGCCCACTCCGATTGCGGCCTCGCCGCCCCCCCTCACGGCCTCGCCCCCCCCCCCCATGGGCTCGCCCCCCGTGGCCTCGCCCCCCCGGGCCTCGCCGCTGAGCACGGTTCTCGTCCCGGGAGAAGCTGCCTCGGTCACGGTCTTCGTGGTCACCCTCTCTGGCGACGTGTCCGACTACACGCCGGAGGTGCGAGGCCATCTTACGGTCCTCTTCGCCACGGTGGCGGGCGTGCCGCCGTCGCAGGTGACGATTGACATCCAGGCGGGCTCCGTCAAGCTCCGCGTCGAGATTCGCGCCCCGGTCAGCGCGGCCAGTACCGTGCTCTCCAACCTACAGGCTGTGATGAGTTCGCCAACGGCTCTCACCACTCTGATTCAATCAGTACCTGCCCTCTCTTCGATCACTGTCCAGTCAATCGACTCTGCCCCCACTCAATCGATTGAGGCAGCCACTGTCGCCCGCGCCTCCTCCAACAATGTTGGCGCCATCGTCGGTGGCGTGGTCGGCGGCTCCTTCCTCCTCCTCATCTTGATCGCGATCACCATGAAGAGGGGCACGAGGAAAATCACCATTTTCCCACAGGATTTGCCCTCGCCGGTCCGAATGGACCCCGAGTATGGCAAGTTCAAGACAACACCGCCGCCCTCCGAGAACCCGTCCGAAAATGGGAGTGAGGCGGCGCCCGCACCCGAGGAGGCTGCTCCTCCTAAGGGGGCAGGTCATACCTACCCCCTTACTCCTCCGGCGCCCGCGCCGGCGCCCGCGCCAGAGGAGGCTGCTCCTCCTGCCTACTCCGTCGCCGCGCCGCTGCCGCCCCTTAGTGGCGCCCCGAAGCTCGCACCGCTCGCACCGCTTGCACCCATCGGCTTTGGCGCCCGCAATCCCGTCCAAATAGCTCCTCAGTAAGGAGGCGAGGGCGATCCCGAGAGCGCACCCAAGGCGTCGCTCTGGCTGTGGACGCTACGGCGGGCGGAGGCCGTTACTTGTAGAGCGTAGCATGGCCGGGTGGAGGGGAGAATGGTGATTACGTGTACGCTGCATGGGTGCTTCAGCACCACTACGTGCTCAGCGGCGGGGGGAGGCAGGTTCGGATGATCTCGTTCGATGATCTCGTGTGAGGCGCGTGAGGGGCATGCAGCGTCTGCGGGAGCATGCGGGAGCATGCGGGTGCATGCGGGAGCGCTCCTCTGCGTCTGGGCATCTCGGGGGCGATCTCGGGGGTGATCTCTGACGTACATGTTGGAGGGCCGTGAGGGCTGAGGCGGCATGTGTGGGGACGGGATCACTTGGCGCAGGCATTCAGTGTGCGCGACGCGTGCGCGCTGCCGCCTGCCGGCTGCGCGGAAAGGTGTCGACGTGAGAGTGAGACTCAGGTCGGGAGACTGTAAAGTGAGACAGTGAGGCGCGGGGTGCCCGCTACGCGCTAGTGTAGTGCCTAGGAGTCCGGTCCGTGTAGGACTACGACTAGGGAGTACTAGGGAGATGTCGGCAGATGACTACAAAAGTTGAATGTTGAAAAGTACAATGTAATCTTCATGAAGCATGAACCGTAGCACGCCGCACGGCAGGCGCAGCGCACACCGGTAAACAGTCAATATGAAGAGTCATCAGTCAAGTCTCAAGAGTCAAAACTGAAAACAGCATCCACTTCACTGCCACTTCTCCGCCCGGGTCCGTTCGTCCGATCTGAGATCTCTGACGCTGCTTTTCGGGGGGTACGGTACGGGGACGAACTTCAGTCTGAGTCTCTTCACGTAAGGACACTTTGTGCGATCTCTTTCAGTCTTTAAAGACGAAGCCTTTGATTTGCTATCGGCTTTTGACAGAGCCACTGGACCCAGGTAGGACCCAGGTTTCCAGACGCTCTGCTACGGTATACTCTCTGGTATCTCTGTGGCATCCAGTCACATGGAGAACATGGAAAACGGTCCCCGCTCCTGATGATTCCGTCGGCTCGGTGCCGCCGGCTGTCCGTCCAGATCACCGCGTCGCGCACTCCACCCAACGCCCCCCCTCGTCTGCTCGCGCGCAGCGCTCTGCCCGGCTCTCAGAACTTGCCGCGATTGTACGAGGGAAAGCCGCCGCCACCCACGTTGCCCGGGGGCTGGTTGTTCGGCGGCATGCGCGGCGGCGCACCGTACGACGGGATGTAGCCGCCGCCCACATTGCTGCCGCCATATGACGGGATGTTGCCGCCGTAGCTGCCGGCGCCGGCGCCGTCGCCGCCAACCAGAGGCTTGGGTGCTCCGTAGCCGCCGCCCGCGCCGTAACCACCGCCGCCACCGTAGCCACCGCCCGCGACGTAGCCGCCGCCGCCCGCGCCGTAGCCGCCACTCGGGGCTACGCTGCTCGTGTAGCCGCCGCCGCCGCCGAGTCCGCCACCGCCTCCGCCTGCGCCGCTGCCACCGGCGCCGCCCGAGCTGTCAGCGCCCGGTGGCTTGTAGCGAGCTTGGCCGAGCTTCCCTAGCGAGGCGGGCTTCTCTCCGGAG
>Ga0210246_100505_pt1 | contig 35407 bp, 23 predicted proteins | sample ChrtobMetaP3_8mM_FD_155469 | JGI IMG/M metagenome (GOLD analysis project Ga0210246, IMG submission 155469) | Chrysochromulina tobin associated microbial communities from unialgal haptophyte culture, Seattle, Washington, United States - P3_8mM | ecosystem: Host-associated > Algae > Haptophytes >...
GCCTCACCGCCGCCACTCCTCATGGCCTCACCGCCGCCACTCCTCATGGCCTCACCGCCGCCATCCCTCATGGCCTCACCGCCCCCACCCGTGGCCTCGCCGCCACCCCCGAGAACTGTTCTCGTCCCGGGAGACACGGTCGCATTCACAGTCCTCGTGCTCACCCTCTCCGGCGACGTGTCCGACTACACGCCGGAGGTGCGAGGCCAACTAACGGTCCTCTTCGCCACGGTGGCGGGCGTGCCGCCGTCACAAGTGAAGATTGACATCCAGGCGGGCTCCGTCAATCTCCGCGTCGAGATTCGCGCCCCGGCCAGCGCGGGGAGCACCGTGCTTTTGCGCCTGCAGGCTGCATCGAGCTCGCCCCAGGCTCTGACGGCTCTGATGACTTCTGTGTCTGCCCTCTCTTCGATCACTGTCCAGTCAATCGACTCTGTCCCCACTCAATTCAATGAGGCCGTCACTGTAGTCCGCGCCTCGTTCAACAGCGTTGGCGCCAGCGTGAGCGGCGTGCCCGTGGGCGTGGTCGGCGGCTTCTTCCTCCTCGTCATCTTGGTCTTCGCCGCGATCACGATGAAGATGATGATGAAGAAGACGGGCACGAAGGACGGCGACACGAAGGACGGCGACAGCAGCCAAGGTCTCGCGCAAGATGAGCTCGTAGAGCTCCGAACGGAGTATCTCCATAATGTGCCACGAACGGTGCCGTATGGCGCCACGCCGTCACGGATCGTCATGCACTCGGCCGAGCCGCCGCCCTCCGACGCACCGCTCACACTAGAGACCATCACGAAACGCGAGCTGCAGCTGCACATGTCCATGAGTGGGGCACGGAAACTCGTGGAGATGACCATTGATGCGGAGGTTACCGACGTCGTGACCGAGGGTGGGCGAGACGGCAACTGCGAGGAGGACGCCGTTGAGGTCCCGGTGCGGCGCGTGCCCACGGCTGATGCAGCGATGGCCGTGATGACGAACGCTGCCAACACGATGAGACGCATACGCCGCGAGCAGCGCGGGCGGGTCGCGGGAGCACCGGCCGATTTGAGTACATCGACGAGAGCGCCTTCTGCGTGTGCATTGGATTTGGGAACGATCAGAGATAAGGGATCTACCCCCTTGATTGGAGCCTATTGGAGCCTTGACTCACTCTTGACCGATTTGAGTACACCGGCGGGAGCACCGATGCGTACGTCCTGACATTCCGAAAATTCACGGACAGCCGTATTAACAGGCTGTTCACAGGGTTGACAAGAATCTTCCTGGACGGAAGCAGCTGGGAGAACAGCTGGGAGGCTCCTTGCGCGGACTACATGTCCGCATCCTCCTCCTCCACAAAAATTCTCTCTCTCGAGGACAATATCACACTCCTCCCTGCCTCCTCGCAGCGCCGGCGCTGCACGACTACACAACTGCCTACCATCGTGCTTCTCCTCTGCATAAGCATCGTCGGCGTGACCGCAGCCACATCCCTCCCCGCCACCCTCGCCACCCTCGCCAACCGCGCCTCCCCACCCGCCCGCGACTACAACTACACGCGCAGCACGGGCGTCGTGTATCTTGGCAACGGCTGCTTCTGGGAGCGCCAATGGGCCTACGTCGGCATCGAGAGGGACGCCAACGGACCCTTCAAGCGCGCCGCTAGCAACGTCACCGCCGTTGTTGGCTACGCGGGCGGCAGCGACTACGCCCAAGTTTGCTACCACTCGGGCCAAGCACACGACTACGGCCCGCTGGGTCACGCGGAGGCGGTGCGAGTCACCCTCGACGCCGCCAATGCGGTCGCGCAATTCGAGGCGCTCGCCACCAACTTCTTTGCCAGCTTCGTGGGCCCTCCGGGGGCACGCTCGCGCCCCGACGCGGGCGATCGCGGCACGCCCTACCGCTCGATCGCCGGTCTGCCGGGCGGCATGAGCTCCCCGCTGTACCCCATCCTCGTGCAGAAGAACGTTATATGGCGTATGGACCTCAAGCTCGGCCAGGGCGGCACCCACGACGCCGATGAGCCCAATACAGTGTGGGTGTATGACAGCAACCGGTACAACTTTTATGCCGGCGAGGTCTACCATCAGTTCCACTGCAACTTCTTCCCGTCCGAGGGCATGCCGTACCCCGACTCGTACACTGTCGACCTGTGGAACCTCCAGCAGAGCACCGGCCAGATCCAGCCGACGGGCTGCCCCGAGGACGGCAACCACGCCCCCTGTGGCTCGGGTTGGCACTGGGGGCGGCGGTGAAGAAACTCTGCTACGATCGTGTGTGACTTGTCGACGGGTCGCGCAAGGGGACCGTGCGTGAGGCCTGCGTGCGAACACACAAGAAGTCCGCAGTAATCTGAGGTTAACCAGCGCGCGGCGGGCCGGCGTTCGCGGGGTTAGTTCCGGGTGCGGGGCCCCCGTGCGCCGTGCCAGTTCCGGTGCGCGCGCGGCACGAGCAGCCGGCTCGCGGGCGGCGTCGGCCCGCCGCCGCGCGGCGTCGTGTCCGGTTTTCGCGCCGTCTAGTTTGAAGTTTCTTTGTGCGCGCCAGGAGTTACCACCGCGACGCCGCCGCGCCCGGGCACCGACGCCACCCGGGGTGGTCGCGCGCCGCCGGCCGCCGACCGGGCGACCGCCAGCGACACCCCCCCGGGCCCCCCACCTCCAGCGCCCATGGTGCGTGGACGCAGTACATTCACATATCACCACAGCGTCAAAAGACGTTCCCGCCTATTCGCGCCGCAAACAACGCGCGGCGGCGCTGCGCGACTACTTGTGAATCCGGTGGTCTTGAGAAGGGGGTGCTCTCCGCTCAGGGTCGATCCCGGCGGTGCCGCGTGTGGCCGGCCGGGCAGTGCCAAGCTGCGAAGACCTTATGTGCTCGATCATATCTTGCTCATCCGCACCGTTGAGCATCCGCGCTGTGAGACTCTCGACGCCGCCATCGCCGCGCCAGCGTCAATTGGTGTCCTCGGCGGCGAATCCGTACCGGTCGGCGTAGTACTCCCTCTCCGCCTGCATCTTGCGTTCGACCTTGGCGCGCATGCGCTCGTGGTTCGACTGGATGCGCGTCACGATCGCGTGCACCGTCAGGTCGACCGTCGACGGGATCGAGTGAAAGATGCCCATCTGCTTGGGGACTGCGTAGGGATCTTCGACGTCGTCGTTGGGGTCGTTCGTCGAGCCGTGAGCGACAACCGAGATCTTGAGCGCGGCGATCATCTCCTTGGTCATCACCCACGGCGGGTCGATGACCACGTCGCCCACGTGCTTGCATGCGAGCACACTCAGCACGCGCTCGTTCGTGTTGAGGATCGGGAAGTTGGCCCCTCGCCGCTTGTTGACCACGACGTCGTTGTGCACGCCCACGAGCAGAAAGTCGCCGAGCTTGCGGGCGGCCTCGAGGAACGAGACGTGGCCCGCGTGGAACATGTCCCAGCCGCCGTCCACGTACACCACGCGCGCGCCCGGCGGCGGCGCCTTTGCCGCACCTTCCGAGAAGAGACGCAACATGCGCGAAGTCGTCATGAACTTGGACTCGCGCACAAACGCAGCGGCCGAGGGCGACGGCGGTACAGCGAGCGTGGCTCTTGGCGACGGCGGTGGACTCGCGCTTCCAGCGAGCAGCGACAGCTTCGTGCCCGGACTACTGCCCGACGGCACAGAGGCGGCGCTCGCGACGGCGCCCGCGGCGCAGCCCGCATGGTGCTCCTTGGTGAGCAACAGCATGCGCCCCGTTATCTCAGTGGTCGAGACACCCTCGGTGCGCGGGATGGTCTTGTACTTTCCCATGTCGATGGCCGACTGGTACACGAGCTTGCCGTCCACGATGCACGGGTCGTCGCCGTGCACCACGTAGTCGATGCGGTACGTCTTGAGCATCCACCGGATGTACTCGTCGTCCATGACGTACGGCACCTTGGGCACGACCTCGTCGACGAAGCGGCAGGCCTGGACCATCGCGAGCCGCTCGGCGTCGTTCATCACCGGCGGGCCCTTGCACCGGGTGATCGACGCATCATCGTTGACGCCGACGACGAGGTGCGTGCCCAGCGCGCGGCCCTGCCGGAATGCGTTCACGTGGCCATAGTGCATCATGTCAAAGGCACCGTCCATCCAGATGCGCACCTCCTTGGGCTTGAGCGGGGCGGGAACCGAAGAGACAAAGCTCGTGGAGAGCTGCATGCGGAGCTCTGCCACGTGCTTCTCCGCCTCGGCCAACTCCTCCTCCGCAGTTCGCTTGACGATGCGACCCTCACGGCGCGAGGTCGGCGGATTGAGCTGGTAATAGAGGGCGACGCCAGCGGCGCCCAGCAGCAGCGCCGCGCCGTTCGCGAGTCTCGAATCCGCTGAGTCCATGGCGCTGTTGATGACGATCGGGAGACAGTCGGAGAGGGAGACTGTAGACCCTGTCGGAGACGAGGCGAGAGGCAGGCACGGTTCGGGGCTAATGAAAGTCGGAACTGTGAGGGGCTTCACTACATGTACATTTGCGCCGTGAACGATTCGAAAGTCTCTCCCCCCAATAGTTCATGAACATGCTCTCTCGAGCATAACCACGTGCATATGCAAAAGTCGTTTTTTTCATCAACGTCGGGGAAAGATGCACGAAACGGTCTGCTTCGTGTCCACGAACAATATTCCAGATGCGGAGTGTCTCTGGGCAGCCAGTGCGCGCCCAGTGCGACCGTCACGATGCGCATCAACGTCAGCGTGGGTACCAAGGAGGACAATGTGCAGCGGTACTGCATCGAGTGCATGCCCTCCTCTTCTGCTGCTCCCATGCCCCCAAAGCGCTTTCGTGACTTTGAGGAGTTCGACAAGGCACTTCGCGAGGCCACCGGCTTCACTGATATGCTGCCGCGGCTGCCGGAAAAGCACCTGCTCGGCCTCGGCTTGTGGCGTGATCCCGAGCAGGCGCTCCTGGAGCGTGCGTTCGCCCTGGAGTCGTACCTCAACGAGCTGCTCGAAAACGAGATGACGACCCCCGAGATCAAGCTGCTGGCCGAATTTCTGAGCGTCGAGGAGGCGCTGCTCCTCGCGCCGGATTATCTCCAGCTGGCCGAGGAGAGTATCATCGTGCCCGACCTCGACGCCGCCGCTCCCGGGCGTTCCGCCGCCCCGTCGCCCACGCACTTTGCTGCGCCTGCGTGCCTCTCGGTCAGGGGGGTGCTCAGCGTGCTTCGCATGACCCTCGGCTTCGCGCTCGCGTTGTGGTATCTCCTCCTCATCGAGTGCCTGCGGCTCACACGGCGCCTCGTCGGGCACGTGTCCGCGCGCGTCGGCGCGCGCGCCTCCCCCTACGTCGCGCGTGTCAAGAAACTCGGAAACGCCGCATGCCTGCAGGCGCACGCCGTGCTTGAGCAGCGGCACCCGGCCTTGTGTCGGCTCCTCACCGCGCTGGCCTCTCTCGCCGCGGAGCGCACGTCGGCCATGCTGCGACGCGCGAGCCACGGCGAGGTCGAGTCCGAGGCCGCCAGCGGCGGCTCCAGTGACGCGAGCGTCTCCGCTGTGCGAGCCGCCCTGGTGGAAGTGATTGTGCTTTATTCGACGTGCGTCCACCGCCTGGCGGCGCGCACGATGGGGCCCGCCGCGGCGGATGGGCTCGCTGGTATGGCAGTGGTGGTCCTCGCGGCTTCGTCGCGCCGCGTATTCCCGGCCTTCATGTTCGAGTTCCTCGATGAGCTTCGCGCCGAGGCTGCAGCTTCGATTTCCCCCGCCGGCGCTGCAGACCCGGTGGCCGACCGCGGCACGCCGCCCAAACCAGCGCCGCTTTGTATGCCGCAAGCCGCTGCCGACGCGTCGGCTGCTGAAGTCGTGCTGCCCGAGGCGGTCAAAAGCTCTCACCGTGTGCACGAGCTGGGGAATGTGTCACCGCCAACGATGCGAAACCTCGTCGAGCATCTTGTCAGGGCCTCTTCCTCGGGCCAGCTCCACGTGCCGAAGACTGGCTTGAAGAAGATGCCGCCGATGCGGCAGCAGCACGCCGCCCCGCACCACGCTCGTGCCGAAAGTGACAACTCCTCCAACACGAGCGATCATAGCGGCGTGACCTGCTCTGACTGGACCCTCCCGTGCTCCGTCTCGACGACCTCGACGAGGTCTGGCTCGACCAAGTCTGACTTGTCGGAGCGCTCGACTCCTGAGGCGACGCCCAGGCAGTTCCCGGCATGAGGCGCGCGCGTGCGCGCGCACGGCCCCAGTGCATGTGGCCCGCCGTGCTGTACACGCGTGGCATCCTATACACGAGTGCGCATGGCGGCGCGAAGCGGCGGCGAGCGACGACGGCGCGCCAACGCAGCGAGCATAGAAAGGATAGCGGCGCAGAGGCTGGGATGTGGGGTCGAATGCTAGGGCTGGGTCAGGCGCCAACCAAAAACCGATACCATGCCATGCCATGATGAGCAGTGCCATCAGAGCACGGGTGGCCGTTTGGCCGCCAACCGCTAAATCGTAAACGTGCCGAACCGAGCCAACGTATCCCATGAAGACCATGTGTCGCGTGTTATCAATGTCCCCGGGTCTCAACTGATGGTTGACTCGTGTAACGTCAAACGTGTCGCGCCGCGCTCTCGCGCGCGGCATCGGGCTCGCTCGCTGACGCTGTGTCGCGACTCGCCGGTGCCGGCCTGCCGCCCGCGCCGGGCGTCGCCGTCGGGTCGGCGGCGCGCCGGCGCCGCGGCCCGGCCGCGTCCGGTCCCGCGCGGCGCCGGCCCGCGGCGCGGCGCGCGGCGAACGCCGAAGCCCGAACGCGCGCGAGCGGCCGCGACCGCGCGGCGCGCGCGACCGGGACGCACGCCGCGGTGCCTCGGTGCCCGACCGGAGCCACCGTACCGGGCTGCGCATGGCGCCGAGCCGGTCCGACCCGGTGCGCGCTGCGGCCGGGGCCCGGGCGGCCTGCGACGCCTCGACGATGCGTCGCCCGCGTCGCCGGGTTACCCGACCGAGTAATTACAGAGGCGCGGCCGGCGCGGTCCTTATGCACCGTCCGTGCACGCTTAACGGATAACGCGGATCGACCTACGACCAGTAACACGCTAACGTAACCAAAACCACTGCAACCCGACGACCGTCGGCCGCGGGCGGACAGCCTCGCGCGCGGCGCTCAGTGGAGAGCGGACCCGGGCGAATCATCGCATGGGGTATGCAGCAGCGTTTAATTACTAGTGCCGGCAGCAGTCGGCGCCTCACGCGCGCAGCGGACCTCCACAAAGTGGATGCATGCAGACGACCGAGCGTCGTCGTAGTCGCGGCGGCGGCGGCAAGCTCCACCGGATCTCCAGAGGTCAGATCCAACGGATCATCTGCGGCGGCGCTCAGAAGCGGCCGGCGTCGTCGTCGACGGGCGCTGCGAACGGATCACGCTCCGGTCCCTTTTTGCCATCCTTGTCGGCCGTGTCGTTGGCGGGCTCGGGCGCCGCGAGCGACTTGAAATAGTACTCGAGGTCGTCACGCTTAGCGATGAAGTCTGGCACGTTATCGCCATCAAAGAGTCCCATCTTGATGCAGGCGAGCGCACCGAGACCGAAGATGAGGGCGACGTTGATCCAGCCGAACTGGAAGGCAGGCTCGGGCCCCTTTTCCTTGGGCTCCTTGGACGACTTCTTCTTCTCGCTGTCGCCCTTGTCCTCGCCCTCCTTGCCGTCTTTGGAATCCTTCTTCTTCTTCTTGTTCACGCGCGCCCAATACTCTTCGTCTGAATCCTCCTCGACGACCACCGGGTCGCCTTTGCCAAAGACCGGCATGAAGGAGCCCGCAAAGGTCTGGTTGTCGTCAAAGAGGTTGGGGAAGAGCCAGATGCCTCGAAAGCCCACAATCCACATGAGCACGAAGAGTATGAGGCGCACCACGCACAGTACGCCAAAGGTGGTCAGGAAGGTCACAGAGCACCACCACACTCCGATCTTGAGCCACAACGGCCAGATCTGTATCATACAGATGCCCAACGCGCCCAGCAGCATGCCCGCGCACATCAGGTACAGCTTCGTCTTCGAGCCTGCGCACGTGCCGCAGCGCAGGACTCCGTTGAGCCGGCAGCAATGGTGGCAGCAGCAGCCGCAGGAGCAGGAGCAGCAGTGGCGGCAGCGGCGGTAGTAGCGGCGCCCACGGCTGCGCACCTTCGTAGACCCAAGTGAAGAGGGCATCTTTCGAGTCCTCGAAGGGGCCATGCTGCAGCTCGAGCTCCCAGCGGCGCGTATGCGCGAGCTCCATGCGCTTTGACCGATGGATGTAGCCCACCCGCAGCAGCTCCTGCGCGAGCTTGGCCGCCTCCGCGCGCGTCTTGATGGGCATATCCTTTGCCATCTTACCCTTATACTTGGGCCCAATCAGCGTATCCACGAGCTTCGAACCTTTGAAGTACTCGACACGCTGCGGAGCAGCAACAGCGCACGCAGAGCTGAGAAACGGTGTCGCAGGCCACGAGTGCTGCCTGCAATCGCATGTGGCATCGCCTGGCTCATGCACTGGCCTGTACGTGCTGCGCATGCCGTGTCGCCAGCGCAGGCCACAGGCCACACGCTCGCAGGGCCGGGAGGCACGGGCTGCGCACACCTTCTCGTACTGCACAGCCTCTTTGGTGTACAGGCCGCTGCGCTTCTCGTTGCGCAGCCAGGCAGCGACCACCTCCAGCTTCGGATCGACGGGCGGGCCCGCCTGCTGTGCTGCCGGTCCAGCACGGCCGCGAACAAGTGGTCGTGGCGGCATTCGCGACCGCGCTCGGGTCCAAGGGAGTGGACCGACTCCGTGTGATCAGACGAGATGATAAGCTCGGGTGGTGTCCCAAAGTTTCCTCCTGCGGAACAGTGGAGTGTGTCGAACGATTCTGTCGACCACCGCTGCAGCGACGCATGACGCCGCCGTATCGGGCGTCTGTGCATGTCCTTTCTCAGCATGAAGCACCCAACGCCGACGCGTCGACATCGCACGCTCGGCCTTCTGTGCGTCATGCTCGCGACTGCAAGCGCGCAGGACGACGCCTCGTGGATCGAGGCCTTGGATCCGGCCTCGGGGAAAAAGTGCGCGCCAGATCATGTTTCACCACCCTCGTGATCATCATTTGTCGCTGATGGGGTGCGCCCAACGCAGGTTTTACTACCACTCGAAGACGCGCGAGAGCTCGTGGGAGATTCCCGAAGGTGCTCGGGTCACGTACATGGAGGGTGGCGAAACAGGCGAAGGCAGTGCCTCGAAGCGTGCGAAAAAGGACGGCACAAGCTCGATGTGGGTCCTCGTCGGCCTCCTCGTGCCGATCGTGCTGCCGCTGCTCGGGCTCGCCGCTTGCTACTGGCAAGCGACCAGGGAGGGCCTTGCCGAAGCGCTCAAAGAGTTGGGCAAGCGGCGCGAAAGGGCACGCAAGCGGCGCGGCTCCAAGGCTGGCAGCAACTTTAAGCAGCGGCAAAAGCTGTCGCAAGATGGCAAAGGCGGCCGCTCCGCGAACTCGTGAGCTCGCACCTTTTCGAAGCGCTCTGTCGTCGTCCGTCCGCTCTTCAGGAGCTGCGGTTACTCGTAGGAGCGCGCTGTAGCGGGTTTTTGGCCAGTCCTTGCCTGCCTTCATCGGAGCATGCAGCACGTCGTCGCCGTCTCGCCGCCCGAGGCAGCGCGCCACTCAGCGGACGTAACGGTCTGAAGTAGTTAAAGTAGTAAGTAACTGCAACAAGAACCGCCCGCGGAGGAGGAGTGGGGCTGTTGAGGACATGGTTTACTTTGTTACGGCGATGCGGCTTAAGATGCGGCGGGCCGCGCGCGGCGCCGCCGCCCGCGCCCCGGGCGCGCATTGCGCCCGCGCCCCGCGCCGGGCGCGCGGGCGCGGGGCCCCGCCGGGCGGCTTACGTCGCGCAGCGGGGCGGCCCGCTGTGCGCTGTGGCCGCCGCGGTCTCGAGAGGCACTAAGGGTGATCCGGGCTGCATGAGTGATGAGATGCAGGGAAATTAATTCTTTCATCTTTGCGGATCTCGATACTCGAACGATATGCACTGCGATAAACGCCGCATCGTGCGCGGCATGTTCCCGCCGCAATCCCGCCCGGACCAGCGACCACCCCGCCCGGGCCCATGCCGGTGCCGGGAAGCGGCCCGGGCGGTCCCCGCGCGCTCACAGCAAGTGTGTATGTTTTTAGTTTTACGTTTGCGCGCACATTTAACGGCATGTGCTCGAAATCGTACGATGAAGTCGCGTACGTGTGTGTGTGTGGCAAATTACTGCTTAACAAACCGGATAGCCTATGATAGAGCACGATTAAGTCAAGCGTAATGGGGTACGGTTCTCTCGGCGCAGCGGCGCCTATCCGTGAAGCCGCCCTCGCGTGGAGGCTAGACAGGAGAACTCAGACCCTGAAGGTCGGTGTGGCTGCGGCCGCCTTAGTCGATGTCGGCAATCGTCACCTCAACCTCGACGCCGGGCTCAATAGAGATGGAGGTGATCTGCTTCACAATCTCCGAGGGCGAGTGCAGGTCGATCAGGCGCTTGTGGATACGCATCTCGAAGCGGTCCCACGAGTTGGTGCCCTCACCGCAAGGGGATTTGCGGACGGTCAAGCGCAGCGTCTTCGTGGGCAGACGAACAGGACCCTTGACCTTGAGGCGCTTGTCCTTGGCGCCCTTGATCAAATCATTGCAGACCTTCTCGAGGTTCTTGACATTGCGGCTGGTAAGCGTGATGCGGATACGGTGCGTCTTGGTCTCAGTCTCCTCAATCTCCTTCGCCTTAGCCGCCGCAGTCTCCTGAGAGCAGCAGCAGACAGCCCGCGATAGACGCTCAGCTGATGCGGCTGCAGAGCAACCTCTAGAAGCATCTCAGAGGACCAGCATTCTGTGCAAGGAGCGCGACTGCAGCGCGCACCTCAGCTGACATGGTTCCAACGAGAAAAAAGACAGTAGCTCACTGCGCACGCGAAGGCGAGAAGGCAAAGGTCAGCGACTGCCTTGCGCACGCGCGGATGTCAGCTGCGCAGCGCAAGAGGGAGCTCCACGTCGCTCTGCGGCATTGCCATACGGGGCCTCTGTGGGGATTCGGTCTTTCACAGCTAAGTCAGTCGGGTCAAATTCAAGTCCCCCAATTCTAACACACGCCCCTGAAGATGGTTCAGTCGTGTGTCGATATTGTAACGAACACACTGACGTTCATTGCTTCAAGCGCAGGTCAAGTCTACAAACAAGCGCAAGTCTCAAGTCAAGTCAAGTCAAGTAGTCTTACATGTATCGGAAGCCTATGTATCGAATGTGCTCCGCGTAGCCAGGTGGCGGGAAGGGAGAGCGGGCGGTTGCGTTCATTTCGCATTTTTCTCAGAGTCCCAACTTTGTTTTTCGCCCGCACTTTGGCCGCGTGCGACCATTCCCAAAGACAACATGGCGGAAGAGATCCTCGCCACTGTGTCCACGTACTACGTCACGTACGTTCCCCCGGAGGCCAAAACGGTCATGAGCGCCATGTCCTCCGACGACTGGGTCGCGCTGGCCACGTGCGTCCTGCCGCTGCTCTGCTTGATTGGGGCATTCATCGTGCAGCTCTTCCGCTGCTGCGGCCTCTGCATGCCCGACGGCTTCGACCCGACGCCCGCCGCCACCTTGAAGGACAAGTACGCGAAGATCGAAGCCAACAAGAAGCCATCGCCTGCAACGAAAGCTGCGGCCAAGGTTGCACCTGCGCCTGCGCCTGCCCCGAAAAAGGCATCCCCGCCACCCGCGGCGGCGGCCAAGCCTACACCTGCCCCCAAGAGTGGGAAGGGCAAACTGTCAGCTTAAGCACCGCAGCGAAGTGCACGTGGAAGTCATCAACGCCCACTTTCGCGGACTCGTACGATACAAGGCACGGGCGTGGGTGTTGGGGTGCTGTCCACAGCCCTACTACCCACGAACCGATGCGACCGAGCGACCCACGGCAATGTATGCCCCGGGTGCCCTCACAGTTCACCCTGAACTGCGTGCAAGTGTGGGAAGGGAGTGATGAGGGTGTGAAGGGACGCGTGTGGGGCTGGGCTGGGCCCTGGAGTATGTTACGTAACGGACCGCGTTCCCGAGTCCGCAGAGAGAGCACGAGTCTAGTGGTCCCAGGAGTTGCATTGACCTGCTTAAGGACACTCTCAGAGATCAGTAGTGATGGCATGTACATATGGGCTCTAGAGTTCATGTGTGCGGTGGCGATTGATTACAAAGGTGTTTTGAGGTGACCGGAGATCCGGGCCCGCGGCCCGGCCCCGCGCGGGCGCGGCCCGCATGCGGCCGCATGATAATTGCAGGCGTATCGAGCGTCGCAACGCCCAACGCGTACTCCTAGCCAAGCCGCGAGCAAAGCCGTGAAGCAAGCTAGGGTTACTGTGAAGAGTCTGACTGTGAAGAACTGTGAAGCAAGAAGCATAGTCCAGGTCCGGGGGGCGCGAGTTTCTAACCACCTTCAAATCTCAAAACCACACAGTTTCTAACCAACCGAACGGCTTTGAAACGGATGATCTTCTGAGTTGGAACGGCATTGACGAAACTAGTCTAGGCACATGTTGGTTTGACTTGACCGTCGGGGGCAACATGGAATAATACGGGGTGGAGAGAGCAAACGATGGGTTGTTGCGCGAGCGTCGAGACGACGCATGTGGCCGTGAAAGTCGAGGCGAAAGTCCTTGGCTCGCACGATGGAGCGAATGTCGTTGGCTCGCACGATGGAAATGTAGACGCAAGGCCTCACCTGGGCATGAGACTGTGCGATGAAGAGGAGGATACCACCATCAGCAGGGACGTCATCGCGCCAGAAGAGGAGGATACCTTTGAGCGAACGAATGCTCTTACGCGGCCGCTAGCTGCTGCCGCCGACATGGCAGTTGAGGAAGAGGCCACGCCTCTGGGCCGCGAGCTTCCGACGCCAAGTGACGGCGACAGCGGCAGCTCGGACTCCAAAAGGATGGCGGTAATTGCTTTGAGCGCAACCGCACAGCTCAGTGTGAACGTGGTGGACCACGAAGAGAGGGACCGGGACGTGCCTACAATCGCGATCGCGGACTCGCACGGCATGACCAGTGCAAAACGCGCGGCGAAGGATCACATTGCTGAGCACGTCCGTCGCCTGCAACAGGCTGGCGTATCCGACGATGCCATCATTCGTGCGGAGCGAGGTGGCGCCTCATTTCACCAGCTCGAGCCGTTGCCCCTCTCGTCAGGCTTGCGCGTCTTGCAATGGAATATACTCGCAGATGGCATGAGCAATGACGGTTTCTTGGTCGAAGATGTGCTGGCCGTGAAGGACGGCGAGCGTGCGCTCGAGCATCCGCGTGACATCCTTGCGGCGAGCGATCCACTCATAGCCTTAGAGGCCTCCGTGCAGGATCCGAGCATTGCAGCCCGTGCGGTGCGCAACCTGCAAGTGGTCGTGGACTGGGAGGCCAGGTATGCCCGCATGAAGGCCATCGTCCAGCTCCTCCAGCCCGATGTCATCGCCTTCGAGGAGCTCGATCACATGAGCGAGATGCAATCTGATCTCGAAGGCCTCGGCTATGAGTGCTCGCTCGGTGGCCGCCGCTACGCGCCCATGCATGCCGCCGGTGTGCCCACTTCCGACCCAGCCGCCTACCTGGAGCACCTCCGAGTAGGCGGCGTAGCCTTTGCACCTAAGCATCCTTCCACCTGCCGCAAGCTCGCCACCAAGCGCGGTGCCGTTGGCGCCGATGACGATGGGTGTGCAGTCTTCTGGAGATCAGAGAAGCTGCGAGCGACGGCGATCAGCTTCATCGCCCTGCCGGAGGAGGATGCCAAGCGCCAATGTGGGGCTGTGCGCGTCGAGCTCTTGCGGCTCTCAGATGGGTGTCCCTTAAGCGTGATCTGCGCGCATCTCGCGAGCGGGGACAAGCACAAAGACGAGGTGATGAGGCTCTTCCAGGTGGCTCGCAATGAGGGCCGGCCGCCGGCGGAGGGCAGCACGGCCGCGGCACCTGGCCTGGCCGATTGGCTGATGGAGGGTACATCGGACGGCCACCCAGTCTTGCTCTGCATGGACGGCAACACGGCGCCCGACCGGACGGAGACGGAGACTGTCTGGAAGCTTTTTCGCGCCCTCCCGGGCGTGCGGAGTGTGTGGGATGACCACTTTTCAAGTGGCGGCGTAGGGCACCGGCAGGGAGCCCTACGCCGACAGGGAGACGATGGCCGATGCTTAGGGCTCGGCTTCCCGGTGACGACGAACAAGATGCGGGGCCCACTCTCAGAGCAAAAGCGCAAGGTGGGTGAGCACATGCTGCAGGTCATTGATCACATCTTCTACGTTGGCGAGCCGCTCGGCCGATCAGAGCATGCCTGGGGGCCAGTGACGTATGCGACGGTTGCAGAGTCGCATGCGCATCTGCTGCCGTCGATCTCGTGCCCGTCTGACCACCTGCCATTGGTCATCGACTTTGCCTTCCCGGCTGTGCCGCCTGCGCCCGCGGTGGCGGAGCCCGCAGCCGAGGTGATTGCGCCCACGGAAAGTGCGCCCGAGGTGATTGCGCCCGCGGCAGCGGCAGCGCCACCCGCGCCTGAGGTGATTGCGCTCGCGCCGGCGGCAGCGCCACCCTCGCCAGCGATTTCCGACGAGGTGCTCGCTTCGTACAAGAAGGCTTTCTCCGCCTTCGACAAGGACGGCAGTGGCGCTGTCTGCGTGAGCGAGCTGAACGAGATCTTGAGTGAGCTCGCAGTATCCGAGTCGAAAATTTAGTATTTTCCGAGAAATCCGGACCGTCCGCGTTCGAAAAAAATTCGCGGGGCTACCGCGCCCCGCACGGCACCCCCAAATTCGGCCTCCACGGCACGACTTTCAGACACATATTCGGATTCGTTCCCCTCGTCAAGAGTTCGAAGTTGTCGAACAGTATATGTTGTGGAAAGCGAACGCTCATGACCCACGGCCCATAAAGGGTAGGGGGAGGAATCTGTCAGGAATTCTTTCTGGATTCACACACTATCACCCGAGTCCCGACCACCTCGATTTCGTTTTGAACTCACCGGTGACGGAAAGATGGTGCGGCCGCAGTACAGGCGCTCCGCGCCAGTTCACTCAGGACTTCACATCGCTCACGGCGTTCGACAAAATACTCGAGGGGCACGCAGCCGCCATCGAAGCTCGCCACTCCTTGAGATCGCTCGGTACAGCGCTCTTCAAAGCTCGTCCTTCTTGGGGGGCGTCTTGCCCTTCGGACCGCTAAACTCGTCCCACGAAATGAAGCCGTCCTTGTCGTTGTCCTCGTTCTCCATGAGGCCTTCGGGCAGCGCCATCATGTCCGGGTTGCGCTTCTGAAAGAACGCCAGAACCTCCGCGGGTGAAAGACGGTCATCTTCATTGACGTCGAGTTCGGCGAACAGGCTGGGTTCTTCTGGGGGCGTTGTGAGCGTCATCACTTCAACATCAAAATTGAGCGTGGCTCCACCCGGAATGTCGTCGCCGGCTCCCTTCTCTCCATAGCCCATATCCGGCGGGATAACCAGGATCGCCTTGGCGCCTTTGCACAGGCCGATCAGGCCCTGATCCCAGCCTGGAATGACTGCTCCGACGCCAATCTTGGTGTCAAACACGACGCCGCGTACACGTGAGCTGTCGAACTGCTTACCCTTAACACCCGTGGCCGACGACTCGTCCTGGTCAAGACCATGCGACAATCAGTGAGCGGCAGTGGGGCAGGCGCCGCACGCGAACGCCAAGTGGTGGGTCGAGAAAAAGCTGCACACGATTGTTCCCGTGTAGTGCATGCCAAGCAGATCACCACTCTTGACCTTGTTGGCCTCGTCGCACTCCGTGGGGCCGTCGTACTGCGTCACCTTGAGCTCGGCGGCCGAAGCGGTTGCAGCAAGCACAATGCCCAAGGCAACGAGCCGTGACAACATCAGGTACCGGTATTGTACCGCGATGACTCGACACCAATCGTCGCGGACCGCGCCCCGTTCCCCCGTAGTGTGAACGTTAACAAGACGCGACATCCGGTGCTACGGCACTGTTTCTAGTGTGCTCCCCTGGATTTACCCGCGCCGATCTTTGTGAACTTGTGTGAACAAGAATGGGCAAGCAAAACTTGACAAACTGAATTTTACCGATCGAATTAACTATACAGGGAGGACCGCGCGGCAGGAGCCGATCACAAAGTCTCTGTAGGGGCTCGTTCTCTTACTCTCTCTACGCCGGCAGGATAACGGTGTCAATGATGTGGATAACGCCGTTGGAGCACTCGATGTCGGTCGTCGTGACCTTGGCGCCGTCGACCATGACGCCGTCCGCGCCGACCTTGATGGAGACCTCCTGTCCATTGACAGTCTTCACCTTCTGGCCGTCCATGGTGACGACAGTGCTGGCCATCACCTTGCCAGAGACGACGTGGTACGTGAGGATAGCGGCGAGCTTCGCCTTGTTCTCGGGCTTGATGAGCTCCTCGACGGTGCCCGCGGGCAGCTTGGCGAAGGCGGCATCAGTCGGCGCGAAGACGGTGAACGGGCCCGCACTCTTCATGGTGTCGACGAGGCCGGCAGCACCAACTGCCGCGGCGAGGGTGCCGAATACACCAGCAGCGACCGCAGTATCCACAATGTCCTTCTTCGCTGGCTTCGGCTGCCTCTCGTTCGCGCCCAAGATCTTTCCATCAGCCCCGCGGACATACCAGGTGTGCAGGTCATCACGGACGGTGACGCCCATCTCAGTCAGCTTATCCCGAATCGCATCTGCCGCAGCGTACTGCTTTGCAATCTTGGCCTCCTGCCTTGCAAACAACAGCTGGGTCGCCGTTGCTGCGTCGAAACCCGAGGGCAGCTCGCCATAGAGAATGTATGGCCCTTTCTTGTCGATCTTGGCAGCAGGCTTCCGGGGTTGGGCTCCCACTTTCTTCTGAACCGGTGCCGGGGCGGGCGAGGGCGCATTTGCAATTAACTCACGAAGAGACGCGATCCGCTTTCTGCCCTGCTCCTCGCGCTTCTCCTCCATGAGCTTCTCGAGCGATCTCTTCTGCTTTATCTTTGACCACAGCTCCTCGTCGCAACCCCATTCCGCCAGGAGTGGCGGCAGAGGCTTGGTTGACTTGAGAGCCGACAAATCCATCAGCACCGATACGAAGTTGCCTCGCAGCGGGCTACCAATCAGAAGGCCCAAGCAGGCGCCATGGAGAGCGATCCACGCCATTGAGAGCGTATTACCACGCCGCGAAAATCGAGATTTACGACGCGTGAAGTAGAAATTTCCGGAACTGACCTAGGATTCCTAATCTCGTGGATTGACGAATGATTTGCTAGAGAAAACGACAGATTGTCAGCGACTGTCAGTCAACGCACCCGTTGATCACGCAGCGAATTTGCGCCGTTCGTTTGCATGCATGCTTTAATTTTCCTGGGGGGCGCGACAACTGAGAGCGACCCTTTTCCTGCGAAGGACCCTCGACTGCGAACGAGCGCCGGTGAGCGTGCAGAAGAGTGGAATTATGGGATTTCCGCCCTCGTACAAGGCCTCGCCATGCCGCCCTCCGGGTACCTTTCACAGCGGCAGCAACGACAGCACTCACATCTGCTACGTTACAACTGAAGCGGTTTTGCACCCGACACTCAAGAACGGCGTGCTGCCATCAGCAGATCTCCGTAAGGCACTCAACGGCCACTGGCTCTACTTGGTTGGCGACTCGTCCACACGTGGCCTCTTCGTGACGCTGCTGCAGCAGGTGGCCAATGTGAGCGGCGGATCTGTCATGGATACGACTCACTGGTTTGGTTCAACACTTGACCTGAAGGATGTGGCGTACGCCGACATCATCCTCAACGCAAGTGATGGCTCACTGCTGGGCGCCCTCAGCGAGGGCTGCCCAAATGCTGTCAAAAAGCAATGCATCAAGCCCTTCCTCGATGGCGCCATGGACCCCAAGCGCGCCCACGCTTTCGGTGGGTCTCTCGCGCGCCAATGGTGCATGATTGAGACCAACACTCGTAGCCCACACCCGGCATCAACTTCCGTCTGCCACGTCAAGGGCGCCCACGTTCCACAGCCACAGCGCTGTGTTCACAAGACCGCCGCACCAGGCGACAACCAGACGAGGGCGCTCGCATTGTGTCCATCACTCGAGCTGCAATTCGAGCCGGACGAGCACGAGTCAGCATCACAACCAGGGCCGCTCAGCAGGCGTACCGACGAAGAGACCGACGAAGAGCATCAATCGTCTGACCGATCGACCACTGGCAGATCGTCCGCCCAGGGGTCGTCCACCCGTGAGCCCATCCGCCGATGCTCCGTTGCCACGGGCATGCTGCGGCTCACGTATCGTTTTGCCGCGTACGCCAGCGGGCTCGCACAGGATGCTTTCTTAGAGCTCCGCACGCGCTTCCTATTGCACCCTTGCTCCCTAATGACCAAGCAACCCACCAAGCAAGCCAGCCCTCTGATGCCATCGGCACATGTACTCCTCACGAGGGCGCCAGATTTGCATTTTCTTCAGACTGGCTCTTGTGTTGGGATAATGCTGCCGCAGCCCTCAACCCCCTGCAATCATCGTGGGACCTGTTTGAGGTCCGTCTCGCTGCCTCTGACTGATCGCCGCTGAGTGAATCTGATGGCCTCTGACTGTGTGACAGTTCTCCGCGGTTGGTCCCTCTCGGAGGTTCTTTTGCACAAGGCACTGTCCAACTGGCGAAAGGCAGCGCTTGCGGCACCTTCTACCGTGCTCTCATTCGCTCTCGCTCCGGTGAGCATGATCCTGCCTCCCTCGCGCACCGGCAGCGGCGATAAGCGGCACAGCCGCGTCCACGAGGACGAGCCCCATCCGCCATGCACCATCGACCCTGGCAAGAGCTCGCACAGGGCGTCACGGGCGTCACACGGGTCTTATTCGTGGTCGATGGGTGCCATGTATGTGGACGGTTCGTACGAGGCGAGGCTGTGGAATGGAAGGTGAGCGACTACCTCCGATGGCATCCGATGGCATCCGATGGCATCCGATGGCATCTGATGGCATCTGATGGCATCTGATGGCATCTGACTGATTGAATCTGATGCCTTTTCTGAACTCTTACGGACTGCACACATTTGGACTGCAACTCCAAAAGTACTTGTGACCTGCGGCTGTCTGTTGTGTGCATCTGTGGAGCTGCAGCCGCGGCGCATCATGGGTGGCGCTCACGCAAGGTGCCACTCTGCTCAATCGTGCAGCTTCGGCAGCGCAACTTGAGGAAGGGCTTGGAACACAGCTTTGCCCGTGCCTGAACGCACGGTACCGCGAGAGCTTGGGCAGCTCGATGCTTTACCACCCACCTGCCATTCACAACCTGTGGGACAGCCAACTGCTCGTCACGGCGCTGGTGGCAGCCTCCCGCCCGGCGGCGGGTAACACCCCACCCCTTGGAGCGAGAGCGGCGCACACGCGCGTCAGCCGCGCGTACAAGTTTGAGCTGGCTCAGCCCCTCCGCGATTGGTGCTGCTGCCCTCCGCCGCCAAGCGAGAACGCCACTGAGCGAAGCCTGGGCAGCAAAATGTGGGTTCGCGTTTGCAAGCTGCGCGGAGATCAGTGAGCTCGCCGGAGGTTTTCGCAGATTGGATTTAGTTTTGTGAGTGTGCTTCGTCTTCGCGCGTATGCAGGGCAAGGAATTGTTCGTGGACGTGCTCCCAGGCCATCGAACCCTCGTGCTCGAGCCGTCCGTCGAGCCTTCGTGCTCGATACTCCGGAGCAGCGGCAACGTACATCGTGACTCCTTGCAAATCGACGAAGAGTTGATCCACGATGTGCCCAAGTCATTGCTCGGCCACCTGCGTTCGGCAACAAGCCACATGCGAGCGCCTTGGACGGAGCGCATTCCATGGTACCCGACCATGCCGCGCCCGTACAGCCGTCGCGAACTGGCCGCCGACGCGCTCGTGCACGCCGTTGGCGTCTGCCTGACGTGCACAGCAACGGGCTACATGTGCTTCCGGCTCTCCGCAATAGGCAGCAGGTCACCGCCGCTGCTCAACGCGGCGATGTGGTTATACCTGGCGTCGCTGCTCGGCATGTTTGTCTGCTCCACGTTCTACAACGTTGGCATGGGCCACTGGGGCAAGCGCCACTTCGAAACGCTGGCGTGCATCGACCATGCCGGCATCTGCTTGCTGATCGCGGGTTCGTACACCCCGGTCATGCTGGTGTCGTGCTGCATGCGCACGCTCGGCTTTGTGTGGGCGCTCGCGCTCTTCACTATGGCCGCCAAGTTGCACGGCGGCCGCCTCAACACCTTTACGCTGCACATACCATGCTTCCTTCTCATGGGGTGGTCGGCCATCATCGTGTGGTCATCGCTCGTCGAGGCGTTCAGCGAATATTCGCTGAAGCTCGTCTGCCTCGCCGGCGTGTTCTACACGGTCGGGCTGATCCCGTGGGGCGTCAACAAGCTCGAGGGGCACACGTGCCTATGGCATGTCTTCGTTACACTCGGGAGCAGCTGCATCTTCTTCGCGTTTGTGCACGATCTCGAACGGATGCCCGAGCGCCTCCGCGCCTGTGCGTTCCAGGGATGACGGCTACCTTGGTACCAATCAACAGTCCGCCGGGGTGGCGTGAACGACGCGGGATTTTTGCGCGGTGGTCAGCATCAGGGTTCAGTACCCGTACTCGTACTGTAAAGTAGTCGCTGTCCACGGCGGCGGTGTGTTAACAGCCATGTTCACACGAGGCGCCTACACACCAAGGATTGTGCAGTCCGGTTGACAGCTGCTAGCTAGTATGTGACCAAATTCCAGTGCGGCGGCGTTGTTACTCGATAAAAAAGGAAACAAACCATTCGTTTACCGGTACTCTGATCTGCGACCTTCCGGTCTCGAAGGTCTTTCGTGGGCGCACTCGCAAGCATTTTGCATGCTGTGCTGCTGCCTCGTCCGCCTCCTCCTCGTCGCCATGCTCGCCACCCAGCACACCGACTTCGAGTCGTTTACCAATGCGCTCGGTACCCTTCCGAATCAGCCGCCCGTTCCGATGGCGTGCGAGCCGTCGCCGAGTCCCATCGATGTGGACGCCAAAGCCATCGTGCAGCAAGTGGTCGATGTGCTGCTGAAGCACAGCCCTTCGCCCTCGGTGCATCTCGAGGTGCTCGGCCGCCGATGGCTCGCGCTCGCTCGCAACGAATCCGTGACCAACCTCACGAGCACGCTCTCGCCTGCCAAGGCACCAGCCATGAAGATGCGTGACAACCGAGCCCGCGAGGTGCTCGAGCTTATGCCAGTGACGCCAGGCTGCCCCCAGGCGACGATCGCGCTCCTCATGAGCAAGGCGAGCACCCATCGGTCGGCCGCGGACATCAAAGTCCTGCGTCGCTGCGGCAACCGGGCGGTGCAGCTCGCCGAGGCCGGCCTCAAGCAGCCCACGTCGGCCACGAGCAAGGTCGTGTCAGCGGAAACAATCAAGGCGCTCGACGCGCATCGCGCTGCTGAGGCACAAAAGAATGGCGAAAAACGTGCGTGGGTGCGTGCCGAGGACGTCGCACTTCTCGAGCTGCACGCGGGAGACTTGCCGATGTCGACCCATCATCCTGCCCTCGTCAACTGATCTCACAGCGCTCGCCGACATCGGATGCTCCTATTGCAAAAGCACGTGGGTGGTCTCGTGCGGGCAACCTTCTCAAAGTCGATCACCAACCAAGCAGGCCCGCTCCTCGAGCTGCACTACGACCGATGGACGCGTCTCGCGCCGGACCTCGCCCTGCCTGAAAATGCTCAGGTGGACTGGCTGAATGGCGTCGCTCGCGCTCCCACCGCGTGGGACTTGCAGCTCGACCCAGATGCCATCGTGCTCTTCGATGCCGCGCGTAATGAATGGATCGATCTCGACGCGTCCGACCTCTTCATGCTGCCCGACGTTCGGCGAAGCATGACGCTCCACCAGATCATGAATCACGTCGAAAACTGGATGCAAACCAAAGCGTCGCCCGGGCTGCCCGAGCGCATCAACTTCGAGGATCTGCGCTTCGCATTCCTGCCATCAGACCTGAAGCAGCCAGCACCGTTCGAGGAAGCTGTGGCCACAGCTGCTCCTTCTGCAGGCCAGTCTGTACTCTATCATCGCGCCGGCGGAAGCACCGCCCGTGCCAGTGTCAAGACCGTCAACGTGCCGCCGCCGCGACCGCCGCCCGTGGCCACGCCTCACGCACGGCAGGGACTGCCGATTCGGCACGAAGAGAGCCCGGCGGTCCATCCGACGACGTTCACCATCGTGGTCGAGGATGGCACAGAGGTCTGCACAGTGCGCGAGCGCCTGTCGCGTGACGTCTCGTCACGGGCTCAAGGCCAAGCAACGGAATCGGCGAGCGTCAAGCGCCAGAGTACCGGAACCTCTCCATGCACGACCGGCTCGCTCTCAGTGTGCTCAACATGGGCGACGCGCTCTTCAAGGCGTACGGAGGCGCCGGCTACACCCACTCCGCCGGCGGCGGGCTGCTTCAGCCCCAGGACTTCCACGGCATGGCCGCGCTCCTCGTCGAGGCACGCCCCAGTCGCGACGTCGGACCCGCGATCGGGGAACAAGGCTCGCGAAGGCGCCAGCGGGCAGCCCTCGAGCGCCTTCGTGACCCTATCCATGGCAATCCGATCATCGAGGAGACCCTGACGTGCCTCGAGCGCGAACTCAACGGCTCTCAGCCACTCCTCCACGAGGAGAGCAGCGACTCGGATGATGCCAGCGATGAGTCCGACGACGAACGCCATCGGGCCTCGCGCCGCCAGCGACAGCGGGCGGCCGGCACCCAAAGTGCCCTCGCGCGGCCCCCGCCCTTCGTCGGAGCAGCCGTGTCTGTGCTCCCTCTGCCTCAGGCAGCTGATCATGAGCGCGTGCGCGAGGAGCAGATCATCGGCGACAAGCGCCCACGTGATGCACGAGGACGCGACGACGACCTAGCACAGGCTGCTGCGTCCGACGAGCCGATGACGAGCCCGGACAATGCCGCTCACACGGTGCTCTTTCCAAGAGGCTCAGGCGGCTTCGTGCAGAGGCAGAATGCATGCTCGCGTCATCACTACGTGCAGAAGAAGCTCGGCAGCGTCGCCTACGTCTATGGGCGCGCCCAGGAGTTCGTCTGGTACCACTTCCAGATGATTGTGGAGCATTTTGACAGGATTCCGCGATATTCATCAATTATCAGAGTCTGCAATCCTGCAACGATTTTTGCGGGTTTTTTTTGTTTTTTTTTTTTTGCGCGAAGACGGCGGTTGTTGATGGAAAACAGGCTATCTGAGTGGAGCTCCGGCGTGCGCTGGTGGGAGTCTCTGAGGTGAATCGCGGAGCAGCGAACGTCATTGGGGATCTGCTGAGAGAGGTCGTTTAAAGTAGTCGCTGTCCACGGCGGCGGTGTGTTAACAGCCATGTTCACACGAGGCGCCTACACACCAAGGATTGTGCAGTCCGGTTGTGTCGTGTTAACTTTCACACCCTTTCAAGCCCTTTCCGGCTGTTAACGTTCACACCCTTTCCGACGCGCTCCGCAATCCAGACCAAGGATCCCTGACGTGATGGACTCGGATGGACAGCGAGCCGACCGTCTATCATCACAAAGTTGTGTCGCTTGAGGACGTCTTGGAACGCATCGGCGCCGGTCGCTTCCAGTGGCCTTTGATATGTGCCACCGGGTTGACATGGATGGGCGACGCGATGGAGCTCACCGTGATTGCGTTTGTCCTTCCCGTCCTTGCAGTGGAGTGGAATGTTCCGCAGGCGACAGCCGATTCGCTCGCCAGCATCATGTTTGTGGGCATGCTGGTGGGCGCGTTATTGTGGGGCATCTTCACAGACCACTATGGCCGCCGAGCTGGGTGGCTGATCACCACGTCGATCACGGCCGTCGGCGGCGTGCTGAGTGCCGGAGCTCCCGACGGCGGCATCTTCGTCTTCCTCGGGCTGCGTGCGCTGGTCGGGCTCGGACTCTCTGGCACGAACCTCGGCTTCGCGCTCTGCAGCGAGCTTCTGCCGCGGCGATCGCGCGGCCCGCTTCTCATGTGGTTCGAGCTCTTCTTTGTAGCAGGCTCCGTCGTCGAGGTGCTCCTCGTATGGCTTCTGCTGCGCAGGCCGGCCGGCTGGCGCTGGGTGCTGCTGCTCTCGACACTGCCACTCTGGTTGGCTCTAGGCCTTGCGAGACGCGTGCCCGAGTCGCCCCGCTGGCTCACGACACGAGGCAAGTCAGCGTCCGCTGCCGCACTCTTGCGGCACGCTGCGATCACCAACGGGCAGCCACCTCCCCTTGGCCCTGCCGAGGCCCTTGCCGTGGCGGCCCCTTGCTACACGGGTGCACCGAGCGAGCCGTGCGACGAGGACGGCGGCGCTCATGACGGCGCTCCGGTCCCGAGGGTAAGCGAGCGCTGTGAGCTGCACGGGTGCGCCCGTTACGGCGCTTTCGATGCCGCCGCCGCTACCGCCGCGCACGTGGGTTCCGTATTTCACCCGTCGCTTCGGCTGGCCTCCGCTGCACTGTGTGCGGGCTGGTTCCTGCTCACGTTCACTTATTTTGGGATGATTTTCGTGACGCCCAAGCTGCTCGCAACGGCGCTTCCGCCCGCCGCTCCCGCCATCGCCAACGCTACTGATGCGTCAGGCACCTCGGACGCAGACTACGCCACCTCACTGCTCGCTACGGTCGGTGAGGTGCCCGGCCTATTGCTCGCCACGGCCACAATCGACCGGGCAGGCCGCGTGCGCACTGTCTCGGGCGGCACTCTCATCGTCGCCGCTGCACTCGGCTTGATGGCGCTCGTCATTCTCGTGAGCGGCCAAGGGTCGATGGAGGCAGCTGTCGTGCTCGTAGCCCTCGTGGTAGTCGGTCGTGCCGCCGCCTTCGGCTCGTACTCAGCGCTGTACGTCCTCTCGGCAGAGCGGCTACCCACGCGGCTGCGCGCGACGGGCTTCGGGCTCGTCTCGGCCGCTTCCCGCCTCGCTGGCGCCGCCACGTCTTACGTGGCCGGCGGCGTGTGGGCGGCCTCGCCCGCGACGGCGCTTTCTTGCTACGCGGGCGCTGCGGCCCTCTGCGCGGCCATCATTGGGTGCATGGACGATACGCGCTCGCGAGCAATGTCCGAGGAGATCGAGGGGCTGCGAGAAGAGCTCTCGTCAGGCGACTTGAGGTTGAGGCCCAATGAGCGACTCGGAAACGGATAGACGGCGTCTATAAAGACGGCTCCGGTCGCCGCGGTTCCACACAGCTTCACAGAGAGTTCTTCCATTTCTAGCTTCACAGGCTCTAGCATCACACGTGACACGGCCAGGCGACACTGCTAACTGAAACTCAAACTGAATTCTGAAACTCAGGGCCGGCGGCGCGACGCGCTCGCGTTCGGCAATAGCCAAAAATGCAGAATTGCAGTTCGCGGTAAGTGCCAAGTCGAAGCGGTCCAGTCAGACTGCGCGTCGGCGACCTGTACGGGCCGTGCACCGCAACGCGCGCATGTCTTGCCTTTGCACTAATTCCGCCTGGCTCGCGCGAATTAGTCAGGTTTTTTATGCCAAAACAGCGCTTTTCTCATTCACGCTTGAGGACTTCGGACGGGACCGCGTTCCAAAACACCGCACACCGACGTCACCGACCAATCACCGACCCCACCCAACACACTGGAAGACATGACCGCTTACGATAAACGCGGATGGGATCCGATGTGGCTCGCCAGAGCACTCTCCGATCCGTCGCGGCCCACCTTCCTTTTCGGATCTACGCCCCCCCGTGAGGGCACCACTCCAGTCGAAGCTGAGAAAATTTGCTCCAAGTTCGTTGCACGCTCCCGTGCGCACGCGTCGGATGGATTCATCGTGTACGACATTCAGGACGAGAGCGCACGCAACGCCGCGTCTCGGCCGTTCCCATTCCAGCGAACAATTGAACCCAGTGAGTACGCGGCCCTCTTCCCACCCGAGTCGGGCAAGAGCACTGTGCTCTACCACGCATGCAGCGAGCCGGACGAGGCCGCATTCAACAAATGGCTTGACGATGCGACCATGCGCAACCATCACACGCTCAACCTCGTCGGCCCCTCATCCTCCCGCGAAGGCCCGCGACTCTCCATGGAGCGTGCGGCCGCACTCGTCAAGGCGCGCAAGAATCTCGCATTCGGCTGCGTGACGATTGCCGAGCGCCACCTGACGAAGGGTACTGAACACCTGAACATCCTGCGCAAGGTGGACTTCGGCGCGCAGTGGTTCATCTCTCAGGCGGTGTACGACGCCGAGGCAACGATCAAGCTGTTGCACGACTACGCCGACGAGTGCCGCCGCCGCGGACAGAAACCCGTCAAGATCCTACTGACGTTTGCACCCGTCGGTCGGCCGAAGACGCTCGAATTCGCGCGATGGCTGGGCATCCACATGCCCGAGGCTGTGGAGCAGCGCATTCTGGCCAAGGCGAACGCATCGGAGTCCAAGAGCAAAGAGGCCGCGGTGCTCGAGTCGATCGATGTGTGCTGCGAGGCGCTCGAGCGCATCCTGGGTGCAGCTGGTCAATGCGGAGTGCCTCTCGGCCTCTCTGTGGAGTCGATCTCAGGATTCCGCGAGGAGATCGACGGCTGCTTCGAGATGTTCCGCCGGCTGCAGGCGATCATGCTCGACTCGAAGGGCTCACCGTGGGCGGTGCGATGGTACCGCGTCCCCGTGCAGTCGATGGCGCGCTCGAACTCTGGCGAGCAACTTGCGGCGCTGGAAGCCAAGCTGGAGGCGCTCGAAGAAGCCAAGGGTGGGCAGCTCGCCGGTGGGCAGCAGCCAACGGCCAAAGAGGAGCTGGCCGTCAAGACCAAGGAGGCCCAGATCGCCATGCGTGACTCGTTGCTGGGCTTTGCGGCAGGCATTGCAGTTGGCGCCGTCGCAGCCGTCGCCATCTCTCGCAAGCTCGTGCGCTGACATAGCTGCGCAACAGGGGTAGGAAAGGCGCCGGCCCGGCGTTAGCAGGCACACAAGCACATCCGGTCCGCGTGGACGTATGTGCGCCAACCTATGTGGAGGGTCGGGGGCGTATTCATAGCGGTTGCACGCCGATGCGCTGTCAACCCCTGGTGCGGGTATCCGCAACCGTCACCCGCGGCCTGCGACCCCTCGCGCCCTCCACGTTGTGTCTCCACGGGACCTGTAGTCGTGCGTCTTGCCGAGATGGCAAAATAACGTGAACGTGAACCCGCGGCCTGCGTGGGCGCTGGGCCTCGCGCCGGTCCGGAGCCTCGCGTGTCCGGATGTGCGTTTGTCATGAATCGTTATCAGTTTCTTGCTGGATTCCAGGACAAACTGAAGCTAATACGCATTCACACGCTATTGCGCCATATTACGTGCGGGTGGCTGAGGGGCACCCTCTATAGGAGCAGAGCGACGCACATCAGCTCGCATGAGCCAATGCCAATATTGTTGTTTGTGTAGCATTTCCTTAAAGTCGGCACGTTTGAGAGCAGCCACAAAGCGCTCACTTTGCAGCAGCTCAAGAACACGCAAGCAGTGTGGAAACACAATGTGCAAGCAGTAGGGTACATCCCGCCAATATTGCAGATACTCAATGTAGTCCACGAATCGTGGGTCGTCAAAGAAGCGGTTCTGCGCGAGATAATGGAGGTACTCGGGGTTGGCAAGTGCCTGCACGAATTCAAGTTCAGCCTCGAATCGTAGCTTGGCCTCGGCTACGCTCTCCATTGGCAAGTCGTTTGGTGTCGCGCTGCGCTCAGCGCTCATGTGTTATTGCTGGCCCTGGCTTGCAATGCTCATTGGCTCGACAACTAGACGCTCAACACAACGCGCATGGACCCCCAAGCACGGGGAGCCGCTATCGAAAGAACGGAGGCGTGGCCCACACAAGGCCGTACACACAAGACACACATCTCCTCCATGTGTGACGCCATATCGAAGGTCGTACGAGTGTCGAGTCTCGAGAGATTTCCCGAGATCGCGTTCCCACCGGGACCCGCTCTCAGACGTCGGAATCTGTGGTCGCTCCGTCTGCTTTTTCCAAAAGCAATCCGCATGATTCAGAACCACCGCATGTCTACAGTCCAGTCCGTATCTCATCTGTCTCAGTGTGCGCGGCTACCCCCCGTCGCGCCACGTGGGTCGTTGCCACCAGGCCGGGCGTTCGGTACTTACTTACTTGTACTCACTGCGCGGCTGCGGGCCGGCGCTGGCACTCCAGCGGCTGCGGCCGAGGCACCTCTATCGCAAACTCGCTCACATCTCTCCATGCTAGTTCGCCGTGCCTGCCCCACCGCGGACTCGCCAACTAATGTACAATGATGCCACATTCGACCTCGTCATCGCCCGTGTTGTCGCCCTTGTTCTCCACCCAATCACGCCTCACATTGGAGTTACGGCTGGAATTCGTCCTTAGTGACATCGCCGACCATGGCGCGCAGGTGATGGACATACTCGTTCAGGTCGTGGCAGAACGCCCAATTCCGCATGTCGCCGTCCTTTGGTCGCAGCGCATGCACACTGTCGCCTGCGTCGGTCGAGCGGCGCAGCGCCGCACGCACCGCTGATGCCGCTCGAGTTCGCCCTTCCGGTGTGCTGTTGAAGCTCGGGCTCCCTCCGAGCTTGGCGACCCCCGAAGGGTGACGGAAGCCCCACGCGGCGAATGGCAGGTGCGGCACGGCATCCGATGGCGCCTGGAGTGCCCAGTGGTCCGCTGGCTCGGGGAAGGTGCGTGTGAACAGGTCGGCGAACAGCTTGTCACCGAGGCGCGGCGCGGCGAAGGTATACGTCTGCGGCCTGGCAACCCCGAGCCCGTGGTGCTGCCGTCGGTGGTCGAGCTCCAGCGCCGCGAGCATCGCCATTGCCCCTCCCATCGAATGCCCTGTCACGTGCACCTCGAGCAGCTCCTCGCCGCGAGGAGAGAACTGCGCCGCGAGGTCGCCGAGCGTCTCGAGGAGATCCTCGCGGAGCGCCAGGTACGCCTCGACGAAGCCTCGGTGCAGCGTCATCGGCCCTCCGGCGAGCTCTTTCAGGGGCATCCCCGTCGCCCGCGCGAGGAGCTCCGACGCGGTCTCCTTCTCGGCGTAGTGGCCGCGCACCATGTCGATGTCGGTGAGCACGTTCTTGAGCGTGCAGCTCCCGCGAAATACCACAGAGACGCGGCCGCTCGGCTCCTGCGCCACGAACGCGTACTCGTCCGCCCCGCCGTGAAGCTCGCGTATCAGGCGCAGCCCGGCAGCCTCGCACTCCTCCTCGAGGCGCGCGGTCACCTCCCACGCATCTGTCATGTCGCAGCTAAAGTAGGTCGAGCCGCAGAGCCGCGCCGAGAGCAGCGCCTGGGATACGTCCAGCTCATCCGTCGCGTGCGAATGCGCCCTCACCGCGGCGAACTCGCTCGCGCTGCTCTCGGAGGTGGCCTCGCCGTGCATGCCGCCAGCAAGCCCCACGTACTGCGCGAGCAGCGCGACCTCGGACTCCGTCAGAAGCTCGACCGGCTTCGTGGTGAGCACGCTGGCGACGGCACTTGCGAGGCCAACCGCGGCGATGGGCATGTTCGGCACCGCGTGCGCACGCAGGCAATCGGCCTCGCTCGAGAGGGGCGCACACTGCATCCGCAGCGCCTCAATGGTCTCGCTCGCCATGTCCACGCACCCTCGGAGCACTCTCGGGTCAAAGAGTGCGCCACCGACGAACGCATTGAAAGTCAGCTTCTTAAACGTCTCGTGGGGGGGCAAGCCTTCCCAGACCGCGGCACGGTTGAGCACAGCCGCACGCGGCGCCGCCGTTGATGCTGAAAGCAGACTCTGATGGTGGAAGAAACGCGGTACAGCGTATACTGCGAGCGCGGCAACAGCTCCAGTGGAGATCAGCCACATGATCACGGAAAAGAAGGTGGCCGTGCGAGCGCCCTTCCTGCGCAGAGTCTGCAGGGATCCGACGCGCATCTTGAAGACACGGTGAACCTCATGCTTCATGGTGGTTACGCACGAAGGATCCTGTGCGCGCGAGGGCGAGATTGATCAAGAGGAGAGGTCAGCGATGAGGGACAATACATCCAGGAATTATTCTACGGTGCGCGTACTTTTTGGCGTGACGGGCTGACCGGGATACGTGACAGGCCCATGCCCACCAAGTCCATCTCAGATGCAGTGAACCTCATCGAAACGGTCATACAATCTTCGGATAGGCACCGCTCCATTCCAAAGCCGATGCTTCGACCGCGCCACCGACTGGATTCGAGAGTCAAGGTTGCCTCGAGGTTGTCCTCGACCTCGAGCGACAAGCCTCGCTCGAGCACGGCGTTCATCTTGGATGGTCGCTTTTCGGAGGTTCTTGCGATCCACTTCGACGGCACTCTCGTCCTCCCGATCCGCACCAACAGGAATCTTCTCAAACCCTTTTGACGAAATTTTCGCTCGCATTTTTTCCATCTTGGGACCAGCCGTTACGGACTCTCTTCCCAATCTTGGTGATCAAAATCGTCCGTTCGTTTCTTGGCGGCCTCGGCGGGGTTGCGACGCCGCCGCAGCGTTCGTCGCCGGGTCGCCAGACAGATTCTAGCGCATAGGTACGCGGTAAGTCGGCGACTCGGCGTGCCGTGCGAGGTGCATGGCTGCGCGCGCACGCGTGCGGTCTGCCCGTCCCACAATCCAGATGACGTGTGAAGTACCGCTGCAACGCGCAACGCGAAACAGGATGAAACCACCTCAAACGAAAGGAAAGGACCTTACATGGACGACAGCCAGGCCGGTGGCGCATCGGACCGCTCGGCGCTCACCTCCGACATAGTGAGTACGCACACTTCCGCATGGCATGCTCACATGCGCAAGGTGCGCAAGCAGGCCAGAATAGAGGCAGAGAAGGAGCGAGCCATGGAGCGAGCGTGTGGCAACAGTAGTCAAGGTGGCGGTGGTGGAAGCAGCAGTAACCCGCCGCCGCCGCCACGCGGCCGACCAGCCAAGCCGTCAGCACCCCAGCGACCAGCTGATGGTACAGTTGCTTCGCAAGCGACGGTAGCTTCGCAGGCGACGGCGGCTTCGCAGACGACGGCGAATCTCGGCTGGAGGTCGCGGCCTGTGAGTCGGTCGCGAGACGCGCTGCAAAGAGTTGGCACGAGTGCGCCCATCTATGCCGCGCTGGCTGAACGGCTCTCGTCAATAGAAGGTGCGTCGCAATCAGGCGACGGCCTTTCGCGTCGGCGTGGCCTGGGTGGCGGACCACGACCTGCTGCAGCGCGTCCACTTGTGGCCGGTCCGGGACAGGCAGCCTCGGCCGCCAGTGCCTCGCGGCCGCAAGCCCGCGCCGCTGCGCTCGCCGATGTACGTGCCGCCGTGCGTGAGCGCAAGGAGCTGCAGCAGCGTCAGCAGCGTCAGCAGCAAGAGGAGGAGCTGCCTGATCAACCGCAGCCCGAGCAGCAGCCGGGCTCGACCTCGTCGCGGGCCTCGTCGCCAGTGGCATCACACAGGCCAGAACCTCAACTCCAGCGATCGACGCTATCGTCGTCGCCGTTGGCTGGGCACGAGCCACCTGCTGCGTCACGGCTCTCGAAGGAAGCGCCGATGGAGCACGCGGCGCGCGCGATAGAGGCACTCGAGTCCATCTGTCCTCTCGGCTGCGACCCGCTCGACGCCGCGACCATTTTCTTCGGCGGCGCGTCGCTGACCGCCTCGGCGCTGCGCAAACGGCTCGGGCTGCTTGAAGCGCCGCCGCTCAAGTATTCGATGCTCGAGCGCAAGCCACTCATGGTTCGCTATGGCCTGGCTGTGGAGGCGGCGCGCGCGGCGCTCGGGGAGGGCTCAAAGCTGCTGCGCACTGCCCCTCAGAGCCTTGCGGGACTGGCGATGGAGCGCGAGCTCGTGATGGGCGAGCTTACGCGCCTCGAGGCTGGCAGCCTCGCCCCACCGACTGGCGGCGCGCGGGACCCCACCGTCGCGTCAGGCTGCCCCGACAGGGAGCGAGGCGGTGCCCGCGGCAACGTAGGCTTTAGCAGTGCCGGCAACGCTGGCGGCGCCGCGGGGAGCGCTAGTGGAGCGAGTGGTGCATCGGCCTTCCTGGTGCCCGCAGGCGCGCGCAGTGCATCGGCCCAGGATGCGCCGCGAAAGAAAGCAGCGCAGGGCAGCACAGTGCGCGGTAGCGGAGGTGCCGGAGGCGCTGGCGGCAGTGCTGTCGGTGGTGGAATCAGTGGTAGCAGCGGCGCGGCCGCCGAGGAGGCGCTCGAGAAGAAGCGCGATGCGGAAAAGGTCAAGGCGGCCATCACAGCCGTGAAGGTGAAGGCCGTTAAGGACATGGAAAAGGAGCAAAAGGCGGCCAAGGCCGTGAAGGACATGGAGAAGGAGCACAAGGAAGTCACAACCTCGCAGGTGAGCCGGGGGCGCAGCCGCAGCACCGGCATCCGCCCCACCGGCGCCAGTTCAACGGCAGGCAGCAGCCACAATGGCGGTGGCGGTGGCGGCGGCGGCGATCGTCCCGGCTCGCCGGCGCACCCAGTGCCCAGCACGAGCCCGGACGGCAGTGGGGGCGGCCCGAGCCGCACCGAGAGTCTCATGGACCGCCTTGGCGCCAAAGGTTGGCTGCCAGTGGGTGCGCCTTCGTCCGGCTGCTTGGCGGGGGCGCTCTCGAGCTCGCCTGGAATTCGCGCGGCCCTCGCAGCGGCGATGCGGGAGCCTTCGGCCGTCGCTTACAGCTGGCGCTCGAGCGAGGCTGACACAGAGTACACCTCCGGCCTATTCAGCCAGAGACCGACCGACCGGTTCACTACGGGGCTGAGCGGCCTACAACCCGCGGCCAGCGACGCAAATAGTATGGACAATGTACGGGCGGTGCTCACGATGAAGCTGCAAATCCCGCCCAATCGCAGGCCCTCACCGCCTCGTGGGGTGGGCCCGTCCGCCGCCGGCACAAGCGGCTGGCTCGATGCAGATTTGCTGCGCCGTCCGGAGCCCCACCTGCTACGCCGGGCGTCGCTCGAGGAGAATTATGCGAGCCTCGCTGACCTCTCCTCGTTGCATCCAGGCGGAGGCACACGCGGGCAGCCGTCGCCGCCGCTGCCAGCGCAGGCACAGGCACCGCGCCAGCGCGGGGGTGGCGCATCCCTCGACGGGAGAGGGCGCGGCGCGTCGCGCGATCAGCGCGGCCCCTCGCCCGAGCGGAGCGGAGCCTCGCCCGAGCGTCGCGCAAACGACGAAGAGCTGAGCGTCGATCCCGACGCGCTTACCAGCCCGTCGCACTCAGCCTCGAGCCGCGAGTCGTGGCTGCACGATGACGGTGATCTCTCGCGCGAGCAGCGCGAGGCGATTGCTGAGTTCATGCATGACGAGCAGCGGGCCCTCGACGCACGCGACCTCTTTGCGGCATACGACGAACTCGACGCCATCTACCAGGCCACGCCCGTGGGGACCCAGCGCGAGCAGCTGCGCATCCCGCTGCCCGAGGGTACCGGCAAGGGTACCAGCAAGGGTACCAGCAAGGGTACCAGCAAGGCTAGGCACGAGGGCGGCGAGACAACCGAGCAGCCGCGCAATCACAGCCCACCGTTGCGCGCGCTGCTGGATCAAATGGGTATGCACAAATCACACGGGCGCGAGGACGAGGTGCTTGACGAGTGGCACCACCGAGCTACTGAGACCACGCCGGTGGCCACCACGGCCGCCGCCACTGGCATCGGCAAGGACGACGGCTTACCGCCGATCCGGCGACGCGATGATGGCTGGGCCTTGCCTATGGGGGCGCCAGACCCATCGCACCGCTCGGCAGCCTCGTCGCACCGATCGCGTGTCTCTTTCAGCCCGGCGACGCGTGCCGTCGAGCGTGTCAAGCAGCCTCTCATTGGGCGTGGCCTCAATCCGACGCGGCTCGACCGTGCAGGGGGGCTCGTCGTCGATGAGGCCGAGGCCCTCCGACACGCGGCCGGCAACAAGCCCGCACCCGTGCCGCCAGAGGCGACCAGTGCCGCCGCTGCTGCCAAGGGCGCGCGGCACGGGCACGAAAAGGGCTCGGGCACAAGCGGTGCTCTCAGCGAGCGATCCAAGGCGGCCGGCAAGAGTGTCAGCCAAGTACGCACGCACAACGCGCCCGCTGGAGGCGGCGGCGGGCGCAAAGCAACCAAATCAGGAGGTGGCCATTAGGGTGCTAAAACCGGCTACAAGTTTAAACTTAAAAGTTACCGCAAACTTCCTCGAGCTTGACTCTGAGCATGTGCACACCCCGCCCAACGTGTTACCCCGCCATGCCCCGCTGAGCGCTGTGCGCTGAGCTCGAGGGTGATGATACCACGGGCGGTGTGCCAGGAATACAAGGTGGTCGCGCCGCTCACCAAAACGAAAGCCGCCCGGCATGGGCCGAGGATCGGTGATGCACGGCGGGGCACGGAGGCACGGTCGCCGACGTCCTCGGCCACCTCTATCGTCTATGCCTTTGGCAACACCGAGGAGCGCTACCGGATCAAGATCCTGGGCTGCAAGGGCAAAGGCACCCTGGGCGTCGACCGCCCTTTCAACCCACACTACCAAAGTTGGTCAAGGGACGGGCGGGCGACTACGACGACGCTCTTCGCATCAAGATTCGGCCCTGATCGAGAATGGCTGTGATAAGGGGGTCCAGGGGTCCTCGAGCTAGTGCAGACGGAATCCGTATGTACGCCGGTCCGGTGTCTTGGGTGTCGAAATCTAACCAATGCTGTAAAGCAGTCTTGAAGAAACGTTTTTCCATGCTGTCGGACAATGCTGTCGCGGGCACAGCGGGCCCCATTGGAGCTTTTGTTGCTGCATTACGCCGATGAGGAGCAGCTTGCCGCGACCATGGAAAGCATGCTTCTCGGCACGCCTGAGGGACAAGCGGCGCTCTAGGCGCCTATTACCGAGGCAATCAGCACATTCGCGTCCTTGACGTTGAGCCATCGGCATCATGTACCTTGGAACAGGCAATTGATTGCGAGTGATGGCGAGTAACGGCGAGTGACGGCGAGTGATGGCGAGTGATGGCAAGTGACCTGACTGCCTCCTTTGCTACTGATCAGGCTGGTCGGTTGGGAGCCTGACCCTGATTGTCCGGGCGATTGCGATTATCCCGCTGATTCTGATGACCCCGACGATAACGACCTCGAGGACCACTGGTGAGCCACATCCCCCCGCCTGCGCGAGTGATGGTGAGTTAAGATGAGTGACTCGATTGCCTCCCTTACTGTTGATCAGGCTGGTCGGACCGCGCCCTTACCAGCCTGCTAACTCAGGTGCGGATCACTTTGAACGCGAACACTTGGCCCGGGGGGTTGGGCAGGCACCAGGCGACTTTGTGCGAAGGATGCACGAGGGGCTTGCCTCCTGGAGGGGCCCCGTGCTATACACCTGACCACTTTGCCTTCTTCTGCCGCAGCGAGGGCCTCCTTTTTTTACCCAAGGCATGGCAGTGGGCGACGTGGACTGAGCATGGAAATGAAGAGCAAGCCTGATCCTTTTTCGGGGTGCTTGGATCCATTCTGGTGATCCACGTGTTCACGATCCGGGTGATCCCGGCCTGATCTCACCTGGGCCGTCAAGGCAAGCGATCCCGTCCTGATCTCGCTTTGCCGCCGAAGGTTTTTGGGGCCCCACGA
>Ga0210246_100509_pt1 | contig 35280 bp, 25 predicted proteins | sample ChrtobMetaP3_8mM_FD_155469 | JGI IMG/M metagenome (GOLD analysis project Ga0210246, IMG submission 155469) | Chrysochromulina tobin associated microbial communities from unialgal haptophyte culture, Seattle, Washington, United States - P3_8mM | ecosystem: Host-associated > Algae > Haptophytes >...
TCGCAGTCGACCGTGGGCGGGCGTGGCACGCTGCCCTTCAAGGCGCCCGAGCTCTTCGCCCATCCGCCGCACGTGGGGCCCGAGGCCGACGTGTACGCCTTTGCCATCCTCGCGTGGATCGTCGTCTGTGGCGAGCAGCCGTACGCGAACATGCTGGCGGCTGCGACGTCGTTGCCGCAGGCGGTGGCCCAGGGCGTGCGGCCGACGCTGGCCGACCCAAACGAGGAGTGGCAGGACAAGACCACCCTGCCAATGGTGAGGCTGATCGAGGGCTGCTGGCACGCCGATTCTGCGCAGCGTCCGACTTTTGGCAGCGGCAGCGGCGAGGGCGCAGATGGCGGGGAAGATGGAGGCAAGAGGGTGAGGAGTCGTGTCGTCGCGATGCTCGAGAAGATGGAGCACTCACTCTCAAAGGGCTCCGATCTGGAGGCGTCACAGCTGGCGCTGGCGATGCGGCTGATCTCGACCGAATCCGAGGCGGAGACGCTGAGCATCTCCCTCGTGCAGATTGGCGCGGCACAGGGCGATGCGACGACGACGGCGGCGGAGCAGACCGAACTGGCGGAGGAGAAGGCAGCCTTGGAGACGTCGCAGGGCCTGCTGCGCCAGCATGCCTTCGCCGTGCTCTCGCAGATGCCCGGCGGTACTGGCGGCGAGCTCGCGAGCGCGCTGAGTGCGATGCTGCTGCAGCAGTCGGACATGTTCCGACATGCGATGCTGGAGACCGAAGCCAAGATGCAGAGTCTTGAGCGCAGCCTCAGCCGGCTCGCCGAGGGCGAGCTCGACTGCCCTCGCCTCTTTGTGCTACTGCCGATGGAGGCATCGAGCTCGAAGCTCATGCAGCTCGTCAAGAGGGAGTTTGTCAGGGACAAGTACCGCCTCGTCTTCCTCGACCCGGTGACCGGCTGTGCGGTGCGCTGCGGCCCCGACGGCGACGGCTACAAGCTGGAGGTACCCAAGAAGTGGCTGGTCGAGAACCGCAAGATTATCTCGGCCGCCCTTCACATTGTGAAGAGCTGCGTCATGGCAGGCCGCCTTGCGGGGCTGCCGCTGCCGTCGGCTGCCGGACTGCCGGCGCAGGCGGTGTCGAAGGCGGAGATCGAGGCGCTCAAGACCTTTGAGGCTGTGTATTCGGGCGAGGGTGTTCTCGGAGACGATGCAAGCAGCACGTCGTCCTCAGCCTCGCCGTCCGCGGCCAAGGCGGTGAAGGCGGCGACGGGCCAGGTATACAAGCAGCTGCGCAAGATGCTCAAGGAGCAGTGCAAAGACGAGTACCTCGTACACTGTGAGATGACCAAGGAGAAGGCGCGCGACGGCTCGATCGAGTTCGTGAGCGCCGGCAGCAAGGAACGCTTCCTCCACTTCGGCCAGCAGGCCCTGATCTGGAACGACGAGACGCTCAAGCAAAAGGCGGCGGCCAAGGCGGCGGCGCTCAGGGAAGTCGAGGCGACGGCGCTCAGGGAAGTCGAGGCGATGGCCGCTGCGCCCGCCGGTAAAGCGAAGGCGGTTCCATTCAGCACCGGGGCGGGTGAGATGGCGGGCCCAGAACCCAAACCCACTGCCGCAGCCAAGCCCCCGGAGCTCCAGAACATGCTGATCGTGTCCTCGTTCCTGGAGGTGTTTACGCCGAAGCGAGAGGGCGTGTAAACAACTTCTCCTCAGCTTGTTCAAACGACTCGGCAACGTGGCGGGGGGCGTCTTAGCCCCATCGTGACGGATGTGGTCTCGACTGGTGCTGTGGAGTTGTGAGCGAGAAAGGAGGGATGTGCTGGAAGCGGGGGAGCTCAGTTCATGGTTTCGGCAGCCCAGGCAAGACCGACGAGCACGTCCGGGAGATGGGAGGAGGGGTTCGCTTCGGCTGTACTCATACTTTTGGAAGAGGGGAGGGGAAAGCATGTGGAGGTGGGAGCGTCGGGGGTGGGGCGCCATCTTGGCGTCCAAAGGCAGAGCGTTCCGAACAGCAGCTCAGGTGAGGAACTATGCTCCATCCTCCATGTGGAGGTTTGGTCCGGTCCCTTGTGTCATGTGAGAGGAAAGTGTCGTGCTGTGTTTACATGTGCAGGCGCATGCTGAGAAGAGGGCCTTAGCCGTTAGAGCCCGTTATTGGTTATACGCGTGCCGGCTTGCGCTTGAGAAGGTGCCGGGTGTTGGTCGCGGCTAAATATCTAATCGATACGCGTTATATAGGGAATATTATATTATACACTAGTCTGTCTACTCATACGCGGCGCTACACGCGCGCACAGTCGCAGGCACACGTCGTTAGGTATCGTCTAGACGTCTTACACGGTAGACCTCGGTACGGATGATGAAGCGTTAACCGTAACCCGCCGCCGTACGCGGCGGCGGTGTGCGCGCGGTCCCGCTTAAGGTCCCGCCGCCGCACAGCGGGGCGCGGGCGCACGGAACCGTATGCAAGATCTCCACCGACCCAGAGTGCTCTCGCGCTTATCTCGCGCCTCTCAGCACGCCGCCGCCACTCTCAGCGTCAGTTTGAGCCTCCCCGTCTTGGCACTGAACTTGGCCATGTCGGCCCCGTCCGTGTCCACGCGCCGCGGGAACGGCAGGGAGAACGGCTTGCGTGCGCCCGGCAGCAGCAGCTCGAGGCCGGTGGCGCCGATAGAGAGGTCGGCCTCCGCGAGCGAGCTCACGCCATCGAGAGCGAGCACCACCTGAAGCAATGTGCCGCCTTCGAGCTCCATGCTCACGAGGCGGCACGCCGTCACGTCGCGTTGCGCAGCCTCCGCCGCGTCCACCAACCGTTCGGCCAGCGCTCTGGATGGGTCCTCTTCCAGATTGGGATCGATCGTCTCCCCCCGATGCTCCGCCAGCCCGCCCACGATGTGCTCGGCAAGGCGCGTCATCTCCGCCGCGGATGCTTCGTCAAGCGCTCGCCACGGCGCCTTGGGCTCCTGTGGGCTGCATGCAGCAGCCTTGAGCCGTTCGTATTCGGCCCGCACCGCCTCAGCGCTGCCGCCGCCGCCGCCGCCGCCGCCGCCGCCGCCGCCGCCGCCGAGGGCTGCCGCCACGCCACCATCGCCGCCGAGGGCTGCCGCCGCGCCACGTCTCTCAAGCGCCGAGAGCGCCGGCGCGGGCGTGAGCGTGCGCAGCCTGTCGGTGATGAAGTTCTTGGGGGCGGCGAGGACCGTCAGCTCGCGCGCGCACGCCTTGTGCCCGAGGCCGGCGTACTTGTAGCTGCTCAATTCGACGCCGTCGCGCCGCAGCCGCCCGCACGCCTCGGAGTGCAACTCCACGGGTACGTCGTCGTCGTCCTCGCCGTGGCAGAGCAGCACGGGTGTGCGAACGCCGTACTCGCTCGATTTCTGGCGTGGGCGCATGTACCAGCCGCTCAGCCCGGCGATGCCAGCGAGCGTGTGCTGGTACGTGCGCCCGGCGAGCAGCGCGAGCGCCGCTCCAGGTCCGTGGCCGCCGAGCACGATGCGAGACGGCTTGATGCCGCTCTCCACAATCTGCGCCAGCATCGCGTGCACGGTGTGCACGGCGTCGTCGACTCGCTTGAATTCGGTGCTGGCCTCAATGATCGGCAGCTCGTAGTCAAACCAGGTACCGCTGCGCGCCGTCGGGAATGCCCACTGCACCCATGGAAGTCGCCTGCCGAGCCCCGACATGGGGTCGGACTCGAGGCGCTCCCACCCATTCCCAGTGTCCTCGTCGCCGTGCAGCCACAGCACGCACGCGTCAGCCGGGCGTACTTCCTCATCCTGAGGCATCGTGGGACGAGAATCGGAAGCGAGGACGAGGACGGAGAAGGCCCAAGCCGCGACCGTTGCCTTCCACGTCAAGTCAAGACTGTACAAAGACAGGCACGACAAGACTTTTTCTCAAGAACTCCTCAACCTCACACCAGAGTTTGTGTTTGACGAGTGTGAAACGTGCAGCAGGACGTCGAGCTCCGAAGTAAAGGTGTGAAGATGAGCGTCTCTCTCAGAAGTCCACAACTGTCGTCAACTGTCCGCATCAATCTCTCGCGCGCGCGCGCTCAGCATGAGCCAAGAGATGCACCATGGCGGCTCCGTGGTGGTCAAAGAGGTGCCAGTGATCAAGGAGGTGATCAAGGAAGTGCGCGTCGAGGTGCCTAAGGTCGTGTATGTGCCGGTCGAGGTGATCAAGGAGGTGCGTGAAGCCGAGGGCACACAGCCTGAGCCTCTCTCCCTTGTCTCTCGGCTGTGCAAACTCGCTGAGCGCCGTATCGCCGCCGCAGGTTCCCATCGAGGTCATCAAGTATGTCGACAGGGAGGTGATCAAGGTCGTCGAGAAGGAGGTGATCAAGGTGGTCGAGATCGAGGTGATCAAGGTCGTGGAGAAGGAGGTGATCAAGGAGGTGGAGGTGATCAAGGAGGTGCCCGTGGAGGTGGTGAGGACCGTGTTCGTCGAGTTGATCCGGGAGGTGGAGAAGGAGGTCATCCGCGAGGTGCCCAAGGAGGTCATTCGGGAGGTGGAGGTGATCCGCGAGGTGACGGTCGAGGTGCCGGTCATTCAGTACATCGAGGTCGAGAGGGAGGTGATCCGCGAGATTGTGCGCGAGGTGCCCACCGAGGTGATCAAAGAGGTGGTGGTCATCCGCGAGGTGCCCGTCGAGACCGTCCGCGAGGTGCCCGTGTACGTCGACCGCGAGGTGCTCGTCGAGTCTCGCGTTGAGGTGCCCGTCGACGTGGTGCGTCTCGTCGAGAAGGAGGTCGCGGTCGAGCTGATCAGGGAGGTGCCCGTGGAGGTGGTGCGCGAGACGTCGCAGGCGCTGCCCGACACGCACATGGACAATTTCGACACGAAGACATATCTCATGTCGGAGCGAGAGCGCGCGCATCGAGCGAGCGGCGGCGGCGGCTTCGACGGCGGCGGCGGCGGCGGAGGCGGCGGCTTCGACGGTGGCGGCGGCGGGCTCAACGTGCCGCCACCGCTTCCGCCCGACATGGTGCTACGGCGCAAGGGCGGCTGGTCCGATGGGCCGCGTGACGCAGGACGTGCGCAGAGCTTCCCGCGGACTGACGGTGGGGCGTCGCAGGGGCGTAAGCCGTTGGATCCGGCCAACAAGAAGGCCGTGCCTGACCAGCTGGCTGCGACCAAGTCGGGCTTCGTCAGCGGGCGCAATGTGTGGGGAGGCACGACCGAGCGGCGCGAGCCGGCGGGGCAGGCGGCCGCGCGTGCGAAGGCGGCGATAGCAGCAGCAAGGGCGGCGACGGGCGACTCGAGGTTAGGATAACCCCACAGTCCTCAGCCCGCGCTGCAGGCAACTGCACTCAGGCGCACGCACGTCGTCGACGACGAGAGGGTCAGAGCTGGCGTCTGCATTCTGCACAGTGCCCCACCTGTTCGATCCTCATGCGTTAGCTGACAGCTGTGTGCGTGGAGTGGGGGACGCACCGTTGCCGTTAGGTTTCGTGCAGCAGTCCGCGTCCGGCGCTCTCTCGTCTCTGCGCGGGCGGACGTTCTTAGGTCGCGAGTATGGATACATGGAGTCTGTTTTTAGAATTTAGGTCGCCAAGTTCACCAGAAATTTCAGAACTAAACAATAAATTGACTAGGCTCCCGGGTAGAGCGAAGACGAACAACGCGCGGAGTGGCAGGGGCGGTCCGCGCGCGGCGTCAGTGGAAAGCCGACGAGCGGCCCGTTAGAGCCCTGAGCCCAATAGAGTCGATTCCCGTGTATGGAGGGGGCTTTACACCGAATCGACCATTCGCGGCCCTCGTGTGACGATGAAAATGGCTGATCAACCCTTCGACTTTGGCCTCTTGTGGCGAGCGTCGTGGCGAGCGGCTCGCTCCGCATCGGCAGCGCCATCTTTCTGCATGCGCTTCTTCTCGGACTTCATGAGCTTCTGCGCCGGCGCAAGCTCGGCACCACTGCCGTCTCCGAAGGTGATGCTCAGAAACGGCGGCGCCGAGCGCGTGCCTTTGGTCGCCATTCGACTCGCGTCCACCAGCGTCGCCACGGCCGCATGCGGCCATGGCATCGAGAGCGTGAGCTTCGCCCGAGGCTCGCCGAACGTCCAGGAGGCGAGCGGTGGCAGCGCATCTCCGAGCGTCGAGCAGACGGGCTGGGGCGGCACAGGCACCGCCTCACCCAAGCCCATGCGCACGCCACTCGCCGCCACACTCAGCTGCTTGGCGATCGACTTGGGCAACTTCTCAGCACCCCAGGGCACATGATTGAGCCAGACGTTGACCAAAAAGGTGACACGCTTGCGGCCCGCCGCGGCGGCGGGCGCCGCGCCGCCCGTCGGAGGCGGCGGAGGCGGCGGAGACGGCGTCAGGTCGGGCAGCGCGCCGTGTAGAAGCTTGCCGTCAAAGGCCAGATGGCGGCCGAGGGCCGGCCAACACGCGGTTGCGGAGGGGACACTGCCGCAGGGCGACTCGCTTGCGAGCAGCGGTGAGGGCCGCCCGAGCACGACTGTAGGCGCCGCCGCGCACGGCGTCGTGAGATACGTGACCGTGGACACCATCGGGTGCAACAAGAGGCCCTGATCAGCCTGCAGGTCGTAGTCGCGGTCCCAATGCAAACCGACCTCGTCAGACTCATCGATCACCAGCGTCCACCACTCCGCACCCGATTTGGATGGCTCGAAGACTGCGTCGCGCGCGTGGAAGGTGAAAATATCGAGCGCCAGCTGTTCAAGCGAAGTCTTTGGCTTCTTAGTCGCCGCCGGCACCCAGAAGGTGCAGCCGGCCGAGAGCTCACCCACGCCGGCTGCCCTTGCGGTGAATGCGGCCGCAGCGTCCGCCAAAAGCGAGTCTGAGACTACTGGCAGCGCGTGTTCGAAGCAGCGCGTCGTTAAGTCCACTGAGCCGCCGATGATGCAGCGGCCTTGCTCGTCGAGCGTGATTTCTTCCGAAGACGAGTCCGACATCGTGAACTGACCTATTTTCCTCCTAAAATTTCTGCGCCAGGATGGGGCGGGGGGCGGATCTTGCTGTCCAAAGATTGACTGTTACGTCAAGCGCTCGCACGCGCGGACCATTCACAGGGAAGATGAGCATGGCGACTGGGTTGCTCATGCGGGTCGCGACCACGATCCACCTTCCGGTCGCCTACCTAGCCTCGTTAACGCTCCGCGGCTGGGCGGGTGTTGTGCTCGGCCTCGCCGTCCTCTACCTGCGCCAGATCAGCACGCTCTCGAAGTCGGGCAAGGACTCGCCGTGCCCTCCATTCGGCATCGTCTTCCGCATCCTCTACGGGCTCTTCGGCACGCAGGTCGCCGAACTTGTACTAGGGCGAATGCTGCACACGCCAGAGGACCAGCCGCAGGCCGAGCAGGTCGGCGGCACCACCGCGACCACCGTGGGCGACCCAGAGCTCCGCGTGATGATGGTGCCCATCCTCGGTGGGGCGTTTGGTGGCAACTACTCGTTCCTCGTGTGGGACGAGAATGACAAGGATCGGCGCGCCATTTGCGTCGACCCTGCTGACCCATACCCCGTGCTGCGCGCCGCAGAGAGTGCGGCGCTCAACATCCAGCTCCTGCTGACGACGCACTGGCACTTTGACCATTCTTCAGGCAATGCGACGTTGCGCCGGAAGCTTGGGCCGTCGCTGCAGGTGGTCGCGAGCGCCGAGGAGCGCGGGCGCACGCCCGCTGTCAATAAGCGCCTCCAGGATGCCGAGGTGCTCTCCCTCGGGCGACTGCGCGTGCGCGGCCACTCGGTGCCTGGACACACCAAGGGCTCGATGGTGTTCGAGGTGTTCAACGCTGAGGCGGCGCCCGGCGCGCCGACGGTTGCGTTCACGGGCGACACTCTCTTCTGCGGCGGGTGCGGCGCCCTCTTCGAGTGCTCCGCACACACGTTCCACGCCTCGCTGCAGACGCTCGTGCAGCGCCTCCGACCGCAGACGAAGATCTTCCCTGGGCATGAGTACACGGAGATGCTGCTGCAGCAGGCGTGCCAACGCAATCCGAACAATGATGCGGCGCGATCGAAGCTGCAGCAGGCGAAGCTCCTGCGCTCGCGCAAGCAGCCCTCCATCCCGACCACGCTCGAGGAGGAGCTCAGCTACAATCCACAGCTCCGCGCATCTCCACAGGAACTGGCGATGCTCTGCGGTTGCGCTCAGGACGACGCTCCAGACGAGCCCACGTCCATGAGGGATGCGCTGCTGCGGCAGCAAAAGCGCGACTGAGCGCGAGGTCGCACGGTGTGCGTTCGCCGACGAGGCCGCTCTGTACGATGGACTGAGGCGCCCTGGCCGCGCGAGGCCACCATCGTGTGCATACTTGTCAGCGTCTCGAAAGCGCGACATATCACGTAAAATCGTAAATACTTGAACTTGTAAGCATGCCATACTCGATCTTCGAGGTCCGGAGGGAGTAGAGGCTCGTCCTTCGACTGTCGTACGATTGAATAAGAGTCATGAGTCAAAGATCCTTAAAAAAGCGGACGGTTGTCCTATGCTCGCGGGTGAGCGCGCGCTGTCACACAGTCGCACCGGGCGCGCAGCGCCGATCGCAGCGGGTTCAGCGCCCGCGGACCGGACGGTCCGCCCCCCCGCCGGCGGACGCCGCCCGCGACGAGCCGCGCGCGGTGGCCGCGGCCCCGGCGCGCGCATAACCCACCGTGCTGACACACATATTGTACTGCATGCGCACACATCAACGCGACAACCGGGAAGCTCATACGCGACGCGACGAACAGCGCCGCCGAGCGCTCGAGCTTGAGTGCTCGGGCATCCCATATTAAGGGATAGCGCGAGCCGCCGCCGCCTATAACCGCCGCCGCATCTTCGCCGTAGGCCTTCGAGAGGCATTGTGCCGTTTCTGCGCGCGTCGCAAGTAACCGGCAGCTTGCTGCACGCGTCGCATGCAGAGACATACGTAGGAGCTGACGCGACAACAGCTGAGCGGAGTTCAGGCAGACTACGGCCGCAGCGGTCGTCTTTGATCCACCGATGACTAGTAGAGGCCAGTAGAGGCCAATTCGAGGCAATTAGCACGACAGCCGTTCGGCGCGCTTACTTGTTCATGGCATCGAAGCGCGCCTGTCGCTTCTTGCGCCGCTCCTCCTCCTCTGGATCGATGGGCGCCGGAGCGGTTCCGAAGCGCTCCGCGCGCTTTTTCGCCTTCTCAGCGTCCTCTGCTGACTGTCGAGCAGACTCTGCCACGGGAAGGCCGAAGCGCTCCGCGCGCGCCTTAGCCTTCTCCGCATCCTCGGCAGATAGCGCCGCTCCACCCTTGCCCTTCCCTTTGCCGGGCTTGCCGCCGCCGCCGCTCGCTGCCGCCGGCTCGGGCTTCGGCGGCTCATAAGGAACGCCGAAGCGCTCGGCACGTTTCCTCTTCATCTCCTCGATGTCAGACAGCGGCGCTGCCGGCGCGGCAGCCGCAGGCTTTTCGTCCGGAGCGAGCGCGGGCGCGGGCGCGGGCGCGGGCGCGGGCGCAGGCGCTTTGGCTGGCGCAGGTGCTTTGGCTGGCGCTGGCGCTGCGTTCGCCGACGTCGGCGCTGGAGCAGGCGCGGGCGCGGGCGCGGGCGCGGGTGCGGGCGCAGGTGCGGGCGCAGGCGCAGGCGCGGGCGCGGGCGCTGCCGCCGCTGCCGCCTGTGCCTCCTCCAGGCGCGTCACGAGATCAGCCTTCTTGCCTGACGTGGGCAGGCCGAGCTTGGCCAGCTCCTCCTTGAGTTCTTCCACTTTCATCTTCGACGCCATAATGCTGCTGAGTCTGCGGCTGGTGTGGATGCTCAGCACTGGCGGGGCTGCGCCGTCAATGGGAAAAGCAGTGCTCGCGCGAAAAAAACCAATGACGTGAACAATCAATGATGCGGCGGGGCGGAGGAGGAAGTTCACGGAAGTCCCCAATCCCCCGCGTTCGAGATTTTGCAAATTGGGTGTTGGATATATGTAACTGACTGACTTGACTGGACTTGTCAACCCGTCTGGCTGACTTACGTCCCGTTCTTGAGAAGCACGATCAACGATGGCCTTGGACCCCACCTGGGCCGTACAGGTGGGTAGTTCGGACCTGGTGCTTGCCCATGGCATCACGTACGATGGCGCGGGCGGTGCTTACGTGACGGGTCTCTTCAACGGCAACGCATCGTTCGGTTCTCTGTCCCTATTCGGTCAAGGCCTTAGCTCTTTCGTGACGCACGTGAACGCGTCGTCGGGCGTCATTGACTGGGCCATCAAGGTGTTCGGTACATCTGAAGTTCATTGCACAGGCATCGCCGCGGATGGCAAGGGCGGTGCTCTCGTGACGGGCTACTTCGCAGGCAGCGCACTGTTTGGCTCGAAGGCACTCATAGGCCAAGGCAACAATTTCGACGCGTTCGTGATGCACGTGACGGCATCGGGCAGCATCGACTGGGCCGTGCAGACGAGTGGCACATCACTGGACGTAGCAAACGGAATTGCGCACGATGGCGCGGGCGGTGCTCTCGTTACAGGCGTCTTCAGCGGCGTTGCATCGTTCGGCGGCACCACGAAGCTCACAGCCCTAGGCAAGTTCGACGCGTTCGTGATGCACGTGACGGCATCGGGCGTCATCGACTGGGCCGTCCAGGCGGGCGGCACTCCCTCAGACTCCCAGATGCCCTCCTCAGGGAGTACTGATTTGCCCTCGTCCGATGTCCGAGGCAGAGGCATTGCACATGACGGCGCGGGGGGTGCTTTCGTGACTGGCTGCTTCAACAACAAGGCAGTTTTCGGCTCGACGATGCTCGTGTCTCAAGGCCTAATGGATGCGTTTGTGATGCACGTGACGGCATCGGGCGCCATCGACTGGGCCGTCCAGGCGGGCGGCGCGTCATTCGACCTACCCAATGGCATCGCGTACGATGGCGTTGGCGGTGCTTTCGCGACGGGCTACTTCAGCAACAAGGCGTCATTTGGCATCACGTCGCTCATAAGCCGAGGCAGTTCCGACGCGTTCGTGATGCACGTGACGGCATCGGGCGCCATCGACTGGGCCGTCCAGGCGGGCGGCACAGACACGGACCAAGGCAACGGCATCGCTTCCGATGGCGCAGGAGGTGCTCTCGTGACGGGCTACTTCACCGGAACGGCCTTGTTCGACACGACATCGCTCACAACCCGAGGTTTAGCCGACGCTTTCGTGATGCACGTGACGGCGGCGGGCGCCATCGACTGGGCCGTCCAGGCGGGCGGCACGTCCTTCACCGAAGGGTACGGCATCTCGTACGATGGCTGCAGTGGAGGAGCTCTGGTGACGGGCCAATTCATTGGGATGGTCTCATTCGGCTCGACGTCGCTCACCAGCTCCGCTAACGCAGTCACTTGCTTCGCTGCTTTGCTCATGCCACCGCCGCCCCGGCCGCGAGAGATCGATCCATATACGTCGCCGTCGTCGCCAGCAGTCATGTTCGCAGCCCTTGCCGCCAGCCTTGCACTTCTTTTGGGGCTGCTGTTGGCGTGCGGCTTAGTGCGGCTTGTGTGCGGCTATCGTCGCCAGCGCCGCATGAGCGACCACCTGCGAGCCTCGCGCGATCGCGCTCAGATGGATCTGCAGATGCTCGAGCACCGCTTCAAGCAGCGTCGGACTCCTCCGCATATCGTGTACCTCATTGAGGACTCGCTCGGGACGACGCTCGGGCACGTCCCTCCACGTCGAACGCCTCGTGGCAAGCAACGTGACGAGCACGGCCAACGAGACAAGCAGCGTGTCATATGGCTACCTACCCCGACTAAGGCGCCGCCCTCCTCGATCCCTTTCCCACAAGGTATATCCAGGCCACCCAGCCCGTGCGTCTGGAGTGCTCGTGGCAGCAAGGGCGGCGGTGCTGGGAGCGCGGCAGCTGGGAGCTCAAGCGGGACCTCAAGCAGGGCCTCGCCAGACTAGGGTCTTGCCGACGACGAGGGGCGGCCCACTGCGTGCGGCCGGCGTGCCGGACCACCCAGGATGTGAAAGTGAAGGTTTCTGCGACCTTTATAGTAACCGTCGTACGCTCGTACCTTCGATGCAACGATGTGCGAGCGATCATGCCGCGTCTGCATATCGGACCCAGCGCGCTTCTCGTCTCATCGTGTTGAAGGGTCGAGCTCTGTACCTATCAGCTCGCGCTGGGCCTTATGGAGCCGGTTCGAAGTCCCCCTGTGTGCGGCACCCACATCATGATTCATGTGTCGAATGTGTGTGTTAGAAAATCACACAGACACGCTGGAGCGTCACGCTGCTCGCTGGCCTTGTGCCCTTGTCACAGCACGCAGTGCATGACTGTGAGCTCACCGTCACTCCCTCACTCACTCACTCACTCACTGGTAACAGTACTTTTATTCATACCATAAGGGGTGTTAACCTCGCACGACTCGAAACATTGTCACACTACACATATTCATTCACACCTCATCTCTCACCGTCGGTGCGGTGTCGCGGTGTCGCGCGGCGGTGTTCCTCGACTCATCACATGCTCGTTTTGCTCCGGACCTTGCAACATCCGCACGCTCGGCCGCGACTCGGCTACGCCGTCCGCCATCGCTTCTCCTCGAGCCGCCGCTTTCCGCCCAAGGACGACGACGACGAACAGCCGATGAGCGAAATCAACGTACCTATGATGCCCAACGCCATTCACACGATGGCTGGCGTTGTAGGAGGCTTCGTGCCGCCACTGGTGGGATGGAGTCTTCTGAGCGCCTCCGGCGCTGGCGTGGCCGCGGGTGTCGTCCTAGATCTTTCTTGTCAGTTAGCCTGGAACACGATGATGATCGCACGAACCGTGCAGCAGCATCGCAAGCGAGCTGAAGCAGGCGAGCGCGCACGAGCGGCCATTGGAGTGACATTTGGGCCGACGCTGGCGGCTGCTGGATTCGCAGCTGTCACCGTGCTCGCGCGCTACTCGTATGAAAAATACTACGCGGCTCCGACTCTGAGTCCGCTCGCCGACTTTGCAGACGCAAGGTCGGTCTGGGCGCTGGAGCGTCGCGTAGACGAGCAGCAGCGCGCAATCGAGCTCTTGCGGCAGGAGGTGGCGACCCTGCATCGGCAGCCGAGTCAGCGCGAGTAGTAGGCATCGGCAGCCGAGTCAGCGCGAGTAGTAGGTCCCCAACTCGAGTGAATCGCCGTTGTAGGTCTCCGTCGAGACTCGCGCGAGTGTTTGAGAGAGTACAGAGTTTGGTAACGACGCGATAGTGGATAGAACATAGATGAAACGCGCCTGATACTTGCCTGATAGAACAAAGATAGAACATAGATGAAACTTGCCTGAGAGGTGTCGCGTCAAGGCTGTGGCAGGTGCCTTATCTACCTATTCGATTCCGAGCGCGGCGACGCCACCCGTAAACACGATAGCGGCGCTTAAATTAACGGAGCCGGCGTGATGATACACGAAATCGGGTTGAAGTGTGGAGGCAGGGGGCGCAGGCACGGGGGCGCAGGCACGGCAGGGGTGTGCTGTGGAGGAGTGGAGGCCGGGGGCTATCCACCAAGTTCAAGCCACTAGAGTCGATCCACCACTGACCGCCGGGAAAGAACGCGAAGTCGGACGGCGAAGCGCGGCGACCCGCCCAGCCCCGGTGAGAAACGCACACGGAACGTGATCTCGAATCCATCGTCACGACTCCGAATTCGCCGTCCGGGCCGATCATCATCCTAGCTCAAATGGTCATCCGCGCGCGTATCCAATTGAGGTTCATCCGCGCGCGTACTGCTCGCCGCACGGCGCAAATGCGTACGCGTCGCGCAGGGCGGCCGTCCGGGGCGTGAGCCTGGCACAGTCGGCGTCCACAAAAGCAATAGTACCGTTACCCATATCAAAGAGGACCTCGCGCTGTCGAAGCACCGATGCCCCCAGCACGGTGCCCTTGTGCCCGTTGTTGAAGATGTCGGCGCAATAGTGGCGCTCATCTCGGCGCTCATCTCGTGCGGCGAAGCGTCGGCCCCAGCTGCGGTGCCACCAAGAGCCGCCCTGATTGGGATACATTCGCTCCTGATTTGAAGACAGCCTCCAGGAGCCGCCGTCGCCGCCGCCGCTGTCGTTCACGTGCCGCGCGTCGCCCTCGCCGCCGTCACCTTCAATCAACGGGTATTCGACCATATAGTGCGCCGGCCGCAGCAGCAGCGGCCGGCTGCCTTCGGGCCCATCGAGCACCAGCGCGATCGTGGGCATCGCGCTCAGCTCGGCCGGCGTCATCCGCGCACACGCTCGGTGGAACCCAACGCGCCGTAGCGATGGGTGATGCTGACGCAGCCGCAGGTGGAGCGCGCGCCATAGCGGAGTCGACGCGAAGAAGAAGGAGGTGCCCGAGTCGACGACCGCCGGGTTGTACGCGCTCACGGGCAGCCGGAGCGAATGGAACCGAAGCGGAGACGCACGCTGCCATGCATGGCTTCTAGGCCATCTGCGGTTCTGTCGACGTTCCGAGATGATCGCCGAGTTGAGTGCCGGTCCCGTTGCAGTGCCCACCTTCACATCCCGCACGTGTAAGGTAAAGCGTTCGGTGGCTTTCGCGACCATGCTGCCGATGGTGGCACCGTTCGGGCGCGCCAGCAGCGAGCGGCTGCCGCCCGAGTGCCCTGCTAGCAGCAGCAGGCCGATACGTTCGCCGAGACAGAGAGAGAAGGTATTGGCCGCACCCTGCCGAGTGGCGACGAGCGCTTGCACCACGCTCGGAAGCGTTGCCCGTCGCGCTCCTGCGCCATATACGTCGGTCTGCAAGCCGAGGATGCCATCGGCGGGCTGAGAGCGGAACTTGCCGGACTCATGCGTCTGGCATCCAAAGTAGACGGGCGGTGTCGCGGCGGCCACGGCAGCCGCCGGAGGCGCGCTGGAGCTGCCGCCGTCGGTGGGCTGATCGCTGCGAGCGCGCCGATTGCTGGGACTCGAGGATGCCGAGTGCGCCGGCACCGCTGCCCACAGGTGCATCACGTCGCGCACCACATAGCCGTGGATGGCCGAGCCCTCGACATAGCCTACGTTGAAGTTGCAATCGCCTGCGCCGTCTGCCGTGCATTGTTCGCACACGCCGCGTGTCGGGCAGTGGACGCGCTCGGCGGTGCGCGAAGTGCGTTCATCAAAGCGGCCCCCGATGCCACTGCGATGTTCACCGCAATTCTGGCACGTGTGGCATGGCACCGATGTGATCGAGGAGCCCGTGTCGACGACCAGCTCAAAGGAGCGTGCCGGCGTGCCAATGCAGACGACGGCACTGAAGTAGCCTGGCGAGATGAGAGCTCCGGTGAGCTTGCCACGGTCTGACAGGCGGCGACCAGATGCGTTGAATTGCAAGGTTTCTCGGTAGACGAGGCGGCCCGCAGTCGCATCGATGGCCGAAGCCATCGGGCACTTCCTCGCCCTGCTGTGAACATCGCTGACTCTTTTTCGAGTCACGCTTTTTGTTTCAAGCAAAATGCGTCAGCGGCATGAGTCGAGTTAACTGACCTTTTTCTATGACGAAGTTGAGAAGTTTCCGCGAAGAACTCCTTCTTCCGCACGGGCATCCCGACGGGCGGCCGGACCTTGTCACCAACAACGGAGGCCCTCCAGATCACAGGCATGCTGATGACTCGTGGCAGCGAAGCGCTCCTGCATCGTCAAGGCATCCTCAACCCAATCGCCATCAAGATGAATTTCCTGCGGATGACGGTGATGTTTTCGATCAACCACGGGGCGGTGACGGCTGTGCTCAACCTCTGTGTGGTCGTCCTCGGCTCGGTCGGCTCGTACATGAACGGCGCGCTGTACGTTGCGTACGCGGCCACCGCGCTCTGCGGCTCCGGAGCCATCGTTGGTCTGCTCGGCTGCCGCGGCGCGCTCATCGTCGGCACCGCTGTGTACTGCGTGTGAGCAGCCGCCCCCAAGCGTTTCGCACGCACGCGCGCGCGCGCGCGCCTCCCGATTGCCGGCGACGCATACTCACGGAGTGCACCTCGTGCTCGTCGCCCCATCTGCTGCTCTCAGGTACGTCGGTGCATTCCCGCTCCTGCTTGTGGTGACGGACCCGTCGTCGCAGATTGCGATCGCCATCTTCGGCGGCGCGATCGGTGGCGTGGCGGCCGGCTTCCTATGGACGGCCCAGGGCGCGTACTTCACGACCTCGGCGCGGCTGTACGCGGAGGCGCACGACGACGGCACGGTCACGCCCAAGCAGGCGACCGCCACCTTCGCGGCACTCTTTGGAGCTACGTATTTGGGCTTTGAGCTGATTCTCAAACTCGCTCCGCTGCTGATCACGATCGTCGAAGACATGGGCGGGTCCGGCGGCGAGGTCAACGCGAGCGCGGCCTTTCCGCCGCCGCCGCCGCCGCCCTACCTGCCTGGCCTCACCCCGCCGAGTTCGCCCAGCCTGCCATCAGAGGAACCCAACGGCTCCGGCCGTTACGTTCCGAAGACATCCGATGTGGTGATCGCTGTGCTGTACTCGATCTGCTCGATCCTCTCGTCGGTGGGCATGACGACGATCTGGGACCTCGAACGCCGCCAGAGCGCCCTCACCATGAACGGGGATGCTTCCTCAGGCCGACCGGCCCCCTCCTCCTCCACCTCCTCGCCGGCGCCCCCGCCGACGCCCAAATTCTCCATCGAGCGCCTCATGTCGGCCGTGCTGCTCTGGTACAAGCGGCCCGACGTCCTGCTGCTCTCGCCCGTCCAGATCACGTTCGGCTTCTGCGCGGCCCTCCTCGGCCTCGTCGTAGGCCACCAGGTGGTACCCAAGGCCTTCCCAGGGCGTGTGGCCACAGCCGCCAGCTGCCTCTCGGCCATGGTCGCGCTCATCGCAGCGTTGCTGCAAGTGAGTGCCTCTGAGTGCGATTGAGTGCCCCTGAGTGCCCCTGAGTGCCACCCTGAGTGTCACAGAGTGCCTCTGAGTGCGATTGGTGCGATTGAGTGCCACTGAGTGCCTCTGAGTGCCTCTGAGTGCCCTGAGTGCCACCATGAGTGCAATTGACGAATGCGTCCATCACGGCGCTGATCGCAGTATCCATTCGGGAAGGCCGCGGTGCTCATCGGCAAGCCGCCATTGATGCTCGTCGGCTTGTCGGCCTTCGCGGGCCTCGCGTCGCTCTGCTTGCTGCTCGACCTCGAGCAGGTCAGTGCCACTGAGCCGCTGATTACAACTGAATGCCACGGATTACCAATGCACGCTTGCTGCTTGACCTCGCGCAGCTCGCTGCCATCGGGACGCTGATGACCACTGATTGTCGCTGATTGCATGCTTGCTGCTCGACCTCGCGCAGCTCGCTGCCATCGGGACGCTCGTGCTCTGCTACGTGCTGCAAGGCGTAGGGCGTGCCTGCTACGAGGGCACGAACAAGGCGCTCTACGCCGACCTCTTCCCCCACGACAGCGAGGCGGCCTTCTCCAACATTGTGCTTGCTAATGGTGCCGCGTCGGCGATCGGCTTCTTCATGTTCCCGAGCTTCACCAATGGTGCCATCGCCGCCACCGCCTTCTCGAGCGCGTGTGTCGCCATCGTCGCCTATGTGATCGCGGAGGCTCTCACCCGCTGCAAGGGCACCTCCACCCCTCCGGAGCTGGTCACTATACGCTGATCGAGGTCATTTCGTACATACTACCCACATCGCCCCCACGCCATCCCGTAGCCTTCGCCCGCTCCGGAGCTGGGATCATCGCGGATGCTGTGGTCCTCCGTACATTGTTATGATAACGACGGTCGGGCGACGCGCGCTCGATAAGACGGCAAAGAACAAGAACGGTTCCACTTTTAGTTAAAATGTGAATTAAAAACTAGTAAAATTAAATGTTCAAAATGTGAAAGATTTTCGCAATCGACTCACATTTGACTGTTTACCGCCGATTCCCCGGTGTCCGCCATCCGCTACCGTGGTCCGAGCGTACTCGCCGGCGGGCGACGCGACGGAAGCCACGTACGGTTTCGTACGGTACTTGAAACCCGTACGGTACAAGAAGACAAAAGAAGAATGAAGATATCCCCGCGAAGTGCGAAGACCGCAGCAAAGCACGTGCGCGACCGCCTCGACCCGCAGTGCCGAATCCACTCACACCAGCGTCGCACAGCAGCCATAGTGGTTGCCAGATCGAGATCGACGTTCGACCCGCGCCGCTGTATGAGTACTGTAACTAAGACTATCGCAGGCAGAACGGTGCCCCCCGCGCCGAGCGCCGTGTTGAGCGTCGTGGTGAGCGCCGTGCGATGCGAGTGCCGTGCGTGCCTTGTCGCGTCACTGTAGACTAAAAGTGCGGTGGCAGACGGCGCCGCCGAGCTTCATCTCGAGCACGAGCTTACCTGATGAGGGAGGCACTCAGACGCACACAGAGCCACTCAGAGCCACTCAGAGCCACTCAGAGCCACTCGGGGCCACTCATCGTCACTCAGAGCCGATCAGAGCCAATCAGCGCCAATCAGCGAGGTCTCATCTCGAGCTCGAGCTCACCGTCCTTGAGATAGCGACGCAGCACCGTATGGCGTGGGTGTTCCCCGACGGTTTCATTCACCGTCGTGACGAGCACGTCGCCCTCCCACGCATTCTTCTTCTCCCATTTCGAATCAAACAGCTCCTCTTGCTGCGTAACCTGATGAGCGAGGCAATCAGACGCACTCAGACGCACTCGGACGCACTCAGAAATCACCACCAGAGGCACTCAAAAGTCCACAGTGCAGCGTCACCCCTATAGGGAATGCCTCGACCTTCAGGCCCCACGGCGCCTGCACGGTGAACTGCCACACGCCGCCCTTGCGTTCCCAGGACTGCACCGGCTTGAGTCCTAAAGCGAGCTTGCGTTTCATGTAACTCACGCCCGCAGCCTTGAGGAATTCGTCAAAGTTCGACGAGTCCGACAGCTGCCACACGCCTGTGAGCTCCACGGCCGGCGGCGACTGAGAGGCACTCGGAGGCACTCAGAGGCACTCGGAGACACTCAGAGACTAATGGCCCACTCGCCTGTGAAGTCGACGGACGGTTCGCCCTTGGGTGACCTCGCCTCAATAGCCTTCTCTACCACCACTGTCGCTGAGCTCGATCCGGAGCTCGATGGCGTTGAAGGCTGGCTCATCGACGCTTGCACGTGAGACTGAGACTCTTTGAGCGAGTCCATGGCGGCCGCCGCCCTGGCACGATCCGCGGCGGCCGCCTTGAACCGTCGGATGACGTGCCTGATGAGAGAGGCAATCAGAGGCAATCGGAGGCGATCAGAGGCGATCAGAGGCGATCCGAGGCGATCAGAGGTGATCGTAGGACGACGCGCCTTTGCCGCGTGAAGAGCACCATCAGCGACGCGAGTGACATTCGATCGAGGCGCGTCTCATCATCGACGGAGGCGGTGGCGGGAGATGCAGCGGGAGATGACGGAGATAGAAGTCTCCCTGGCAGTGGGGTCATGGAGTCTTCCGGCGGATGAGTGCCTCTGATGACCTCTGATTGCCGTCGTAATGAGCCATCTGGAGCGCCGGGTGAAGCTAGCAATGCAGGCGTGCTCATCCCTTGCACCTGATGAAGGACGCAATCATAGGGAGCATCAGAGGAGTCCGCAGGAGACCATCAGAGGCAGCCCAATGCACTCTGAGCAAACCCGATGCAAGCTGGGCAAACCCGATGCAAGCTGAGCAAACCCGATGCAATCAGGGACGACCCCGATGCGCCCAGACGCGCCCAGGCGCACCCAGACGCACCCATCCGCACTCAGGCGCACGCAGACCCGAGCAGGCGCAAGCAGGCGCGCACCGCGCTGAAGACGCTCGCATTCCCTAACGATCTCCGGCGAGCTCCGCGCGACGATTGGCCATATGGCGACGGAGTACTCGACGATCGAGAGCCTTCGGAGACTGCGCAGCCTGGCGACTGCGGCGTGTTCATCGCGGCCCCCCGCGGCGACAGCGTTTCGGTGAAGGCTGACTGCGGGGTGTGGAATGCGTCCCGTGGAGACTCTGCAGCGGCCCTTTCAAACGCGACTCGCACGGCATCGGCGCCCAAGGGGGTGTTGAACTCGTACCCGGCGTGGAGCGACGGCTCGGGCGTGTCTAAAGGGGTCAGCAATTCGACGCTGATTTGCCGTCGTACAACCAGTGGGCTATTGACTTGCACCGTCAGGGGGCTGTCTTCCGGCGGCGACGGTGCCCTGCTCGTAGGAGTGGGCGCGCTCTTCGCAGCTGGGTTTGCACCACCGATGGCAGGCACATCGCTCTCTGCAGCTAGTGATTCAGTGATAGGCACTGACCGATGGGCTCGAAGCTGCCTATCATCGTCCAGCTCTAGCGGGATAGGCGTCACGTGCTGCCCGTGATTCTCCGCAACAGTCAGCACAACATCAGCTTGGGCTTTGCTCGCAGCGCACGCACAACATATCACCATACTGGCCACCGTCACTGCTCTTCCTGCTGCCGGTGCGCGATGCGCTCGCTAGCTCGCACGCACGCTATCGACGATGATGAGCACAACGCCCGACGAAGGGGTCCCCACACACCATGCTTGCGGAATTTCTAACTTGAAACTTTGTTTAGTGTTGCGAACAATGCCTCCATGGAGACCGGTCCGAAGCCGCTAGCCCGCACACGGCTGCCTCCTCACGCGGGAGGGGGACAGTATCCTACAGATCGGAGAGAGATGGCGTGCCTAAGTGCTGCGGTCCGAGCAGCGGTGCGGCGCGATCCGATGACAGCATGCAGCTAAAACGTGAACCCCGTGATCGGCCGCACCCGTGCCCACCCCCTCCCTCAGACGAGCACTCCCTCATCTTGGACGCCCTTGCGCTCTTGCATGCCACGCCCGTCACGGCGCTCATCCTCGTCCTCGCTACCCTCGTCCTCGTCGTCCTCGTCCTCCTTATCCTCAGTCGTCCCATCGGCGCCAAGCTGCTCGCGAAGCATCACATCGTCGAGGTCGTCCTCGATCTCCGTCGGCTTCGCGCCCATGCCCAGATAACCACGCAGCTCGTCAGTGAGCAGCTCCCTCTTGATGCATTCAAACCCAATGCGCTCCTTGAAGGGCGCAGGCCAGCGAGCGATCGCTGTGGGTGTCCCCAAGGCGCTGCTGCCTTCGGCGCGTACCTTCATCATCACCTCGCGCATGGCTATCTCCGACAGCATCGGCAGCGGCACCTTTTGCTTGTACAGGTCGCGCGCGCGCGCACCCTCAAAGAACGGGTGCGCGCGAATCGCCTCGTGATCATACGTACCTGTGGGGAAGAGGGAATCGCGCCGTGGTGAGCACTTGCATGCCATCGGGAGCGAATCGCCTCGTGATCATACGTACGGGTCATACGGAACGCAGCCACGCTCGAATCGGAGCCCTCCTCGCCGCCCTTGTCCTTCTTCTTGACGCCGAGCTGGTCGGCGGGCGGCACACCCGCCGGCCAACGGCCCCCGAGCCGTTTTGCGGGCTCGAGCACCAGGAGCTTTCCGATGAGGTCCGCCGCGACGACCGGCACGCCCTCGGGAAGTTGATACTTGCGCGCGAGGACGCGCTTGAAGGTGAGGTAGTCGGAGCCGCCGCGAAAGGGCGGTTTGCCCACGAGGATCATCGCCACGAAGCAGCCAAACGACCACAGGTCCGCGCGCTGGTCCGCAAACTTGTTGTTGATCGTCTCTGGCGCCATGTACTCGGGCGTCCCGAGAAACTCTTTGAAGCCCTTGCGGCGCGGCCGCTTGCCACCCTCGTCCTCGTCGTCGAGGCCGAGCTTGATCGGGTTGCGCAGGAGCTTCGCCGTCCCAAAGTCGATCATCTTCACGTGGCCGTCTCCGCTGATCAGCACGTTCTCGGGCTTCACGTCGCGGTGGACGACGTCGTGCTCATGCAGCCACTGCAACACCTCGAGTACCTCGGCGGCGTAGTTGCGCGCAATTGTCATCGGCAAGCCCGTCTTGTGGCAGCACTGCCACAGCTCGCCACCCGGCACCGCCTCCATCGACAGGTATGCCGCGCCCACGTCCTGGAAAGCGTGGTACAGCTCGACAATCGACGGGTGGCGCAGCCGGCTGAGCACCCAGCGCTCGATGAGCACCTCGTCCATCTTGTGGTAGCGCTTCACTTTGGTCTTATCGATGATCTTGAGCGCGACCGTCTTGTGCGTCGAGCGCAGCGTCGCCTGGAAGATTTGGGAGTAGTTGCCCTCGCCGAGCAGCACCTCCAAGTCAAAGTTCTGCAGCGTCACCTGCTGCTGCTGGAAGCCGTTCATCTGCTCGCTGCCGGGCACCAATACCTCGCCCTTGAGCAGCCGCCACTGGCGATAGCCGCACGCTCGCTCGACGAGCGGCTCCGCGGGCGTGAACGCAGGAAGAAGGAAGGCTTCCATCTTCGCGACGTGGCGTTCACAGCGAGTCCACAGTGAATAGAGAGTGGGTCGACTTCAACCATCGACTGAAGGTAGGACCAATTCCAGCGGAGTTCATAATATTAACGCAGCCGACGCATTCCTGCTTTGGAGCATGTTCCGACGCTGCCAATTGGCCTTGCCAATTTCGAATTTGCATTGGCCAATTGGACGCTGCCGAATCAGGATGCAGGAAGCTCACTGCGATCTCTGTTGGGCAATGCCCCTCATGCGCGCGCTCGACACCGTTATTACGCAACACTGACGCGACAGCGCCCGGCTTGAAGATCACACGCGGACAGGGCGACCTCGCCCCTACCGTACCTAAACCATTCCAATCTGTGCAACGAAACGTATCACCTTCCTGGTTCACGTAGCCCAGCAAGAAAGCCTCGACGTCGCTGCTCGGTCGATGGCGATGTGTCCGGCGCCTCCGGGCTCGGAGCGGCGGACCTGCGGAAGCCAAGCTTTTCGAGCTGCTCTTTGGCCATGAGCTCTCTGTGGGCGCGTGAAGCGAACGAGCAACGCGTAAGAGGTGGAAGCGAGGCCATGCGTTCCCACATATTCACGTGCTGGCGCTCACGTGTCCATGCGGCACTGGAGGTACGCTGCTGAGAGAATGCGGCAAGCTTCGGATTGCGCTTGCATGCCGTTATCCTTCAAGCACGCCATGTACGCCTTCTTGGGCTCGGAGCATTCGCCAAAGTGGTCGAGAGGGAAGCTACCCTTGTCGGGCGGCTTCGGCGGTAGGCCTCGAGCTGGCACGGACGCATGAGACGCCATGTCCGTGCGGTCGTCGAGGCGAAGTCACGTGTTGATCGAGTTCGGGACCAAGATCTCTCCGTTTCGGCATTCGCATTTCGCGCGCCGCTGACCTTTTATAATCGCGTGAACAATACGCCTATCCGAACCAATGCGCGGCACTGTTTGCGTCGGCGGCAGGCGAAGGACGCACGGTCGGCAGGTACCACGGGTCTTGCAGGTCTGACTGACAATTTCCCGCACCGCCTCGTCCGCCACCATCCTCGTGTACATGCCACAGGTCAGCACCGCGCTCGTCATGGCGCTCGTTCAGCTGCATCTCCGTCGACGCCTGCTCACCGAGCTGCGAACGGCGCTCGTCCGCAGCGCGCGGACGCGCCGTCCTGGGCATAAGCGCCGTACTGGGCGCCTGCCTCAGCGCTCCTGGAGGCCCCGGGACAATCATGCGAGGGCGCTCTCCCGGCGCGCGCGCTGGCAGCGGCGGGCGGGGCGGCGCGTGCTTGAGCGCGAGTGCAGACGCCGCGGGCAGCCGCCCGAACGTCGAACGCCACATCCGTCGGAGCTCAGCCTTGGTCTGCACGACCTTCACAGCGTTCTCGACCCAGCTGAGGCCCTCCTCCTGTGGGAATTGCTCGTAGAGGACGTCGAGAATGATGTCCAGCAGCGATCGCTGCTGCTGCTGCTGCTGCTGCTGGGGGCACTGATGCTGCGGCGGCGGCGACAGCTGCGTTGCAAACGGCGGCTTCTGCGGTGGTGGCTGCTGCGCGGTCATTGGCGCTGTCATGCGCGCGTCCCGTGAAGAAGTCTGTGAAGAAGCCTCTGCCTCCGGGGTGGCAGCCGCGTCAGACTCGGGAGGCTCGAAGATGCCATTCGCGTCGGCGGCCATCTCCCTGACAGCGTGCTCCGCCGCCTCAATCTCGTCATCGAGCTCGTCGAGCCACGCAAGCGCACGTGTCACCTCCTGCGGAGTGAGAGCTGGCGCATCGTCGCGTCGGCGTTCGGCATGGAGCTGTGCGAGCGCGCGCTCCTTGGCGTCTATGGCGGCCTCGCGTTCGCGCCGCAGCTCCTCCATCGCGTCCAGCCACGTCGCCTCCCGCTCGGCGAGATCCTCGACCTCCGCTGCGAGATCCGCCTGCCACTTGAGAGTCCGGCGCGCCTGCGAGATGAGCGCCTTGAGCTCGTCGCACACCTCCCACGGCGTCGGCCGCGCGAGGGCCTCGACCAGGTCGACGGTCCGTACGCCGTTGACGACGCTCGGGTAGTGCACCACGGTCAGCACGGCGTCCGGGTGCGCGGCCTCATACACCTCGCGGAGCACGTGGCTTTCACGGCGAGGCACGTGCCAGCAGACGCCAGCGGCCATCAACTCGGCGAGGTTGGCGTACCAATCTGTGTGAAGGCGCTCGAGCATGCGCTCGCGAATGGCGGCGTGACCCTCATCGAAGGGCGGTGGCGCCTCGCCGGCGGCGGCGATGCGAGCCGCATCCGGTGTCAGCGAGAGTGCCGCAAGATCAATCAAGAGCGCCGGGGGCTCCAAACGATCATCGGCAGCGTCCGCGGTGGCATCGCCAATCACGGTGGGCGCAACGAAGGCATCTTCGTCCTCGCGCGGCGCGAGCGGCGCGAGCTCAAAGTTGTCGTCGTCCCACACCACCGACATGGACTGGAGTCGAGGACAGTCGTGTGAACGTTACCTTTGCCGAAACTGCACAGCAACTCTTCTACCCGCGGGAATCGAGGCGCGAGGCACGCTCGGCGTGCTCAGCGTCCAGCAACGAGAGAAGTGCCGACCGGTCGAGGCAGACGCACGCGGCTCCCTTGCGCGGCTCAAAAAGTCCTCACCGCTCACGAGGTGGGAGGTGTCAACGTCAGATCGTCAGTCCACCGCCCACGAATTCTGCGTCCAGGTGTCCCCGAGCGGCGGAGATTTTTAGCGGCGGCCTCGCCGCGGAGATCCGATCTGAAAAGTAGGATGCTTTTTCCCTGGACGGTTTCGAGATGAAAAATTCAATAGCGTTGCATAAAAGAGGAATTTCCGACGCGACACGTGTGATCAAACGCATCAACGGAGCCGAGATCACAAGGGAGGTCTTACGCGCAATTTCCGTTCCGTCAATTGTGTGTCGGATGCGAGCTGAATAGGTCTCTGAATCTGCACCTTTGCATTGGGTACGCATGGCCTCTGGCCTTGTTTCCCTCGTCCAGCGCGCCTGATCGACCCTCGGAAGCTCACACGTGCCTGTGCTCGCCTCACCCTGCGTCGCAGGTCCACCCTGCGCGCACCCATGCACGACGGGATGAGCTCCATTGCTGAGGCACCCCGAGGAAACCTCCGACCCAACTATTCCTATGGCTCACTCGCGGCTGCTGAGCAGCTTGAGGCGCTCATGCGCCACCCTCCGCCACCCGCCGTGGACTCACTCGCAAGCCGGCGCGCGCATGCGATGTACGGCGCATCGCACATCAGCAGCGGCATGTGTGGCCTGGGCCAGTTCGGCTCGGCGCCCACTCATGAGCCGACTTTCAGTGGGCCTGGCAGCGACGCGAGCGGGTTTATGGGCGGCCTGGACCGTATGGACTTTTCGCAGGCCTATGGCGGCAACATGGGCGGCAACATGGGAGGCGGCCTCATGCGCGGCGGCTTCAGTGAGTCGGCCTCCGGCGGCATGCCGATGTCATCGTCGATGCAACAGCACCATGCGAGCCTCGCCGCGGCATCGGCGCTGGGCGCCGGTGGCGGCTATTACACCGCGAGCCGCGGCAGCTGCATCGAAGACGACGGCGCCACGCGCTCCTCGCTCTCCATGATGCACAGCGCAGGCGCAGCGGTTCGCAGCATCCAGCCTACGCCGGGCCTAGCGTCCATGGCGCAGGCGCCGGCGATGGCGAGCGCCTACGGCGGCTACGGCGGCGGCGGCGGCTACTTTGGGGTGGGCTCGGCTCCCGGCCCGGTCCTGAGTGACTCGGTCTCGCCCACACACATGGGCGGCATGGGCGGCATGGGTAGCATGGGCGGCGGCTCGCCACAGGGCGATGGTTCGGCTGGTCAGAAGCGGCGTTTCGTGTGGACCCCCGAGCTTCACCAGCGCTTCGAAGCCGCCGTCAATGCGCTCGGCCTCGACATTGCGAAGCCGAAGACCATCCTCAAGCTGATGAACGTCGACGGGCTCACCAAGGCCAACATCAAGTCGCATCTCCAAAAGTACCGGTGCATGATGGCCAAACGGTCGACGGACTCGGGAGGCAAGGGCGGCGAGGGCTCGAGCGGCTCTTACACGGGCCTCGTGCCATCCAAGCCGGGGAGCGCCAACGGCAGCGTCGACTCGCGCTCGACGGCGGCTCTCGAGTCCGAGGGCTTCGGATCGATGGGAGAGTCGACTGAGGAGGACCCTGCCGCGCAGCTCGACCTCGAAGGGTCGAAGACGTCTCTACATAAGAACCTTGAGGTACAGGAGATGACGCTGCAGGTCCAAATGGAGCTCCAGAGAGAGCTCTCGCGCCAGCTCGAGCTGCAGAAGAAGCTGCAGGCCGAGATGGAGAGCCTGATCGCTGCCAACGTGGAGGTGAACACCAACACCAAGATGGGCTCCATCCTGTCGCTCAAGGCCAAGCTGCAGAAGGATCTCAAGGACCACCTTCGCATGCAGCATCAGCTCCTCGAGCAGCTAAATAGCGTGGTGCTGCCTGCCGTCGAGCGGCTCGACACACAAGAGTCCGATGACAGCACCACTGCCACCGCGTCCGCGTACGCTGATGCCGAGAAGAAGCGTGCGAACGTGTCGTCGGCGCCTGCCGTGTCGGCGTGCAAGAATAGTAGCCTCTCCTCTGATGACGGCGACGATGACGAGGACGAAGAGGACGATGAGGACGATGAGGAGGAGACGCCCTCGAAGCGCCCCAAGGCGACGTGAGCAGAGACATCTATTGACGGCCGTGGCGTGCAATATAGTCGTCAGTGGACGCCTAGAGACATCTATTGACGGCCGTGGCGTGCAAGATGGATCCGAACGGCGAGCCACCGCCGGCTGGCACGCACGCAGAGTATGTGGCTTCAATCAACCGAAATCAGGGTGCGCACGGGAGCGTGTGGTTACTTCAGGGTGCCCCACGGCCGACCGGGCCGCACGCGCGTCAAGTGCGAACCTTCACAAGTGGACACAGGACGCGTGCCGCGAGGAGAGAGTGACGTACGCGACGGGCGACATACATGCTACGGATGTGGAGAGAGAGACCACATGAGAGAGAGAGACCACAGATGCATGTGCACAGAGAGAGCGATAGCCGCGAGAGACGACAGATGCACACAGAGCGTCGTGTCGTTTCCGTGGTCGTGGCGCGAGTGCAAGTATATACACGGTGCTGTGGGCATGCCGGTGTGGAAAGACGTGGTGGTGTCAGTTCCGTTGCGCGCCCTCATGAGTGATGAGACCGAGGCATGCGACGGGCCCGCACATGATGGTTGATGCGGTGCACGGCATGTTCAGATCATGTTGATGATCATGATTGTGCCGGCCTGCGGCTGCACTATTCCGTGATTTATATTTCCGTTTTTCGTTTAAAAGATTAAAACATTTTTATCGCGACCGTCAGATGTCCTCTTCCCGGATCCCGCCCGGGCCCGCTCTCCCGCTCACGCCGCCCGGGGCGGGGGCCGTGTCCACGCCCGCCCCTAGCGGCGGGCCGATCGTAGTGCGCCGAGCGGAGCGGACAGCTCCGACACCGCCGCGGCTCATCGGCATCGGCGCGGATCTTCGCAGGTTCGCAGCATATCGCGTGTGAGAGGTCCCACATGTGGTGATGGTCCATCGCCGGACCGCATCCTCAAAACGGCTCAAATGACGAATCCTTCGAAACTGACCGGGCGTAGCAGAACGGAATTGCAATCGAGATACGAGAAACACTACCCCGCATTTGCCACCAAACGGAATCCGATCGCGAATCCCGCAAATGATGGACGAGATGTGCGAATCATCTATTTCAATTCAAGGGGGCGCGCACGAGAAGGGGACGACGAAGTTGGCCTTGCGGTGCTGAGCCATGCAATGCATCGAACAGTAGCGCTTGTCAAACTTCTCGTAGTACTCGTGGTCCGTTGGGAGCGCCTCGGCGAGATGGACCGCCTCTTCATACCCAGCGTGGCATCCGTTGCACTCCCACACCTTGACCAGCCGAGACGTGCGCTCGGGCGGCCGCCACCAGCTCAGCAGACGCGACGCGTTGCCCGCGCGCAGCGCGTCGACGTCCACCTCGCTGAGGTTGGCCCGTCTGAGACGGCCAACGAAGCTTCGGATCACATGGGTCAGGCCGGCTCCGCCAAAAGTGGCGAGTTGCAGGCGTGAGCTGACCGCATGCGACAGTACCAGCTGCGACGCATGGCCCGCTGCGGCGAGCGCCGCCACCTCGCGTGCCACCTCGGAGTCCGTCGGCGGAGGTGCGAGTTCAGCGTCCACGTAGTCGGCACCGGCCACACTCCACGTGTCGCCAAGCCCGTCGAAGCACAAGGTGACGCCGAGCCGGAGGAGCTGCAGGAGGGCCTCACGCCGCTCGGACGCGAGCAGGTTCTGCGCATGCGCCACGATGATCGACCCTGCTCTCGCACCCTGAGCTATCAGGCACTGGACGCCCTCCAGCGCACCCGAACCGTCGCCTGGGCATGCAGGCAGTGGACAAAGGATCGGAGCACCCGTGCGCAACTGCGCACGGCCGAGGGCGCGCAGCGTGGCCGTGCGTGCCCGTGCGAGCTCGGGCGTGAGCGATGACGCGGCCGCTAGTGCGGGAACCTCGCCCGTCGTCAGTATTCCCGCACGCACTGCCGTCGCAGAGCCGCGTACAGCGATGCCAGAGGTGAGCTCGGCAACCAGTCGGTCGGCCATCTCGTCGACCGGTTCGTCTTGTTGCATGGCAGTGTCGGAGACGTCGAGCGGCTGCTCCTCCGGAGCGCGCATGGCCTCGTCGACACTCACACCGGCCGCCATGATGATGTTGACCTTGGTCAGCTGCGACAGCGAGAGCAGACCCTCGGCGTCTCGTCCGACAACGGTGCAGTCGACAACGGTGCAGCCGGCAGGGCCAGTCGCATCTCGGAGCGCCGCGAGCTCCTGCATCAAGACATCGACGCCTGGAGAACGCAATGCAGCCAAGCAATGCCGCGGCTGGCTGCGGATCTGGTGGAGCCGGCCGAGCGATATGAGATCGTTTGCGAGGGCAGGAGAAGCAGCTTGCTGGAAGCGCGAGGTGAAGTCAAAGAGCAAGTGCTCGTGCACGAGGATGTCCCCCGTGAGCGAAGCGGTGGCCCCGGTGACGCAGATCGCCCGAGGCCTGCTGTCGTCTGCGTCGCGGCGTGAACCCTCGGCCATTGCGCGCACTCTACTTTCAGTGAAGCGCCATGTTGGGCATCCAGTTTCCCACTCTCGGTCTCGGCCACGCGTCTCTCTGTCGGCTCACAGCGCGCACCAGTAAGCGTGCACAGTCTCAGCGGGTGCAGTTCTGGTGCTGTACCGGTGTCCCGGCTCCCCCGGTGTCAATTTACCGGTATCGGTGATAAGTACCCCTGGTCCAGGGGTACCGTATGGTTTTGGTATAGGCGCGATTCATCGTCGATGACCGCCGAGGACCGCCGAGTCATCATTACTTCGACAGTGGAACGGTTCAAAAACACCGGTCTCAGGTGGGGAACCCAGGGGACAAACACCGGTACATCCAGATTCGTCTCTTCTTCCCGCTCCGAAATGGGTGTTCTAGCCCCTCCGTGCACCGTAGCGATACTTGGTCAGCAATCGGCGAGGCTTCTTCCTCTCGCTTTTGGTACCTCCAGCTGCACCCCTGTCTCTTGGTGCCTGCACGGCCAGCCGGGCCGTCTTTCCCCCTCTCACCTTGCGCTTCAGCTCGAGCCTCTTTTGCTTCGGCGGCTCGGCGGGGAGGGCACACTGCTCTAGGAGTGGCTGGACCATGTTCAGCAGAGGCTGCCCATCGAAGCGGCCGCAGTGACCGCGATCTCCGAGGGCTTCGTCAATGACGCGCGCAAGCCTCGCGCCGACGGCGTGGCGAGCCTCGACGATGAGCTCCGCGGTCGTCTCGCTCGCATCGACGCTCAGCCACTCGTCAACAGTCATCCGTGGACCCCCCGGCGCTGCCTCGAGTTTCAACTGCTCTCCCAAGAAGATGCATGCACCCAGAGGGGGTACAGGCGTCACGCCACGGATGAAGGCGTCGGAGGTGGCGACGCAGTCGTAGTACGCGAGGTATGGCGAGGCCCAACCCGTGCTGTTGAGACGAGCGCCGCAGCTGGCCGGGTGCAGCCGCGCCGTGTTGGGTTCGAAAGAGCTGGAAGGCGCATGCGGCACCGAGAGAGAGCGCCCCACACCCACGGCAGCGCTACGCATCTCGAGCACGCACGTGCCGGGCCCGAGGACCGATCCGTCCTCCGAAAAGGTTTTCACGTACCTGATGAGTGGGAGGATCAGCGGACAATTATGGCGCTCTCAATAACATCCGAGGTCATCCGTGGGCATCCGTGGGCATCGGCGACGTACGCGAGGCGGGGGTACAACGCCACAGCGGTGAGTGCCGCTAGTAGCTCCGGTGTAGCTCCGAGCCCAGCTGCCGCCCCGCCTGGCGCCGCCCCGCCTGGCGCCGCCCCGCCTGGCGCCGCCCCGCTTGGCGCTGCGGCTTGGGCCATGGACGACGTGGCCGCCTGCGCTCGAGCTCTCGCCTCGACGGCCCCAAGGGAACGCATACGCCGGGAGAGCAGCTTTGCCTCCCCAAGACTCTCAATCAGGTCCGCCTTGAGCGCTCGCATCTCTCCTAACACCTTGGGGCTGAGCGAGCGAGCCTCAGCCAGCTCGGCGCGCCTGTCTCCTACCCCCGCGGGGGTGGCGTAGAAGTAGGCTTGGTAGGCATGCAAGGCAGCCAGATGGTCGGATTGCGAGCCGCGCGCGAACCTCTCCTTGGACGCGGCGACGCGTCGTGCCTCCATAGCATCCAGCGGGATCACAAACGGAGAACGCAGCGACAGCGCAGCGGCGATCGTCAGGGTTTCGTCAACGGCCCCAAACGCAACTCCCAGCACAAGCAGTTTGGCCAGCCGCGGCTCGACGGGTAGTTGGACAAGCAGGCGCCCTAACGGCGTGAGCTGTTCGGCGGCATCCAGGGCCTGCAATGCGGTGAGCTCTCTCACTGCGGCGGCGATGGCGTCGGCTGGAGGCGGCTCTGGAAGCGACGACAGCACGTCGGATGCCTTGTGAGGCAAGCGGAGCGCCTTCGTGGTCATCACGAGCGCCTCGAGTGAGACCCTCAGTACCTGATGAAGCAGGCAACGGTGGTCATCAGTGGCCATCAGAGGTCATCGGTGGTCATCGGTGGTCATCAGTGATCATCGTGATCGTCAGTGGTCCTCAGTGGTCATCAGTGATCATCGGTGGTCGTCAGTGGTCATCAATGGACATGAAGTACCTCCGGCTCTGTCGCTGGCACCAGGACAGCATCCGAAGGAAACAGATGGTAGCACAGGCCCGCTCGCACACGCCCAGCCCTGCCGCGTCGTTGGCGCGCCTCTGCATCGGAGATGCAGACATCGTCGAGGCGCGTCATGCGCGTGCTCGCGTCGTAGCGAACGCGCTTCACACGCCCCGTGTCGATCACCAGAGCGATGTCGTTGATCGTAATCGAGGTCTCTGCCACATTGGTCGCAAGCACCAGCTTCGTGACCCCGGCCGGCGCCGGCTGGAACACGCGCACTTGCTCATGAGGTGGCAACGCACCATGTAAGGGGATGACCCACTCCGCTCGCACAGGGCCGTCGGGCGATGCGAGGACCCCAATGAGCACCCTCATCACCTCATCAATCTCGCCCGAGCCTGGCAGAAAGACGAGCACTCCCCCGCCCCCCTCAGCCTCCTTTGAGCTGACGAATCGACGCACCAGCTGCAGGATCAGGTCGACATTAATCGCGGTCAGGTCGAGCGCACGCAGGGCGTCGAGCACCGCCGGCGACGCTGTGGGGAATCGCTCCGCCACTTTGGCCTGCGGCATCAGCGCGACGCGTTCCGGGTTGTCGCTCTGCGCCGCCCGGCGACGCGCAGCCGCCGAGTGGATGCACCAGGGCGCCGAAGGGATGACCCGATGGTCCGTCTCCGCAAGTGCATGCTCGAGGTACCGAGTGGTCACCTCGTACGCACGCCCCTGCAGCCGCACGCGTGGCACCGGCAGCCGCAGCTGCTGGCCAAAGTACGCCTCGAAGTAGTCGCTGGCGAGCGTGGCACTCATGAGGCAGAGGCGCAGTCTTGGCAGAGGCGCCGTCCCAGTCGGTGTGCCGGTCGCATTTTTAGCCGCGTTCGTGCGGTTCACCGCTCGCCTCGAGCGACGCGCTGCCTCCTCTGACTGCCGGCGCTGCCTGAGCAACACGCGCCGCAGCGCCAAGAGCAAAAGGTCGTTCTCAACAGAGCGCTCGTGCACCTGATGAAGGAGGCAATCAGACGCACTCAGAAGCACTCGGATACAATCAGATGCAATCAGATGCACCTCGTCCACGAGGACCACGTCGAAGCGGGCGAGACTCGGATCCTCTTCCAAGATGCGCAGCAGCACTCCGACCGTGCATACAAGCAGGGCATTGCCGCGTGCCGACTGGCGCGACTCGCCGCGCACTGCGTATCCGACAGCTCCGTGCCCAATTCTCTCGCCGCGTTCGGCCGCGATGCGTTCTGCGACGCCCACGGCCGAGATCCGGCGCGGCTGCGTGAAGGCGATGCTTATCGGCCGCTTCGTGCGCGCAGCGTCCTCTAAGAGGTATTGGGCGACTTGCGTACTCTTGCCGCATCCCGTCTGGCCTTCTACGAGGCTCACGGGCTTTCGTAGGGCGTCCAGAATCGCCGAACGCGAACGGTACACTGGCAGCTCCGCTCGTTCACGCGCCATTGGCCCTCCGCCCTTGAGCAACTGAGGGAGCGGCGGCCGCTTCGGCGTCGCATTGCGACGGACCTGCTGCTGCTGCTGCTCGCGAAGTGGTTCAGAAGCAGATTGCACACCCTTATCACCTAAATGCACCAAGTCGTCCAGTGCGCTGCGAACCAGCTTGGCCTTTGCCGGAGATAGCTTGACGCGCCGAGAAGGCGGAGCCCAGGCCTCGCTCATGAGCGCCGCGTTTGAACTCCATCGTGGATGCCTAACGAGGATGCCAACATTTCCGCCTAGCCACACAAGTGGTGCCAGCCAGGCTATGATGTGAAGCATGCAGGGGAGTCGAGGGAGTCGACCTTCGTCTAGCGTGACGCTGGGAGACACGGGTGGCCAGTCGAGTCCATTGCGCAGTGAAATTGGTGTGAAGCGACTTGCTTGTGTGTCCCTCATCTTCGGCTTGGCTGGAAGTGAAGTGACTTGACTTGACTTGACTTGACTTGACTTGACTTGACTTGACAACTCCCATTCGTGCCTGGGGGAACGAGGAAAAACTAGCAAACGGAGATGGCATGGGTGCTGAACTCCCGCGTCGAGCTCGGTTCGGGCGGCTACGGCCGCGTGGTGCAAGCCACGGAGACGAGCACCGGCCGGATCGCTGCTGCCAAGGTCATCTCCACAACACGCATGAAGATCACAGCCATCCAGAAAGAGGTCACACTCATGTCCAAGCTGAAGCACCCAAGCATCGTCGAGCTTCTCGGCTACGAAGAAGTGCCCGAGCAGAGACAAGTGGTAATTTACATGGAGCTTGCCGCTGGCGGCGAGCTCTTCTCGCGCGTCATCACCGCTGGCATCCTAATGGAGGATCAGGCACGTGTCTACTTCAATCAGATTTTGGAGGGGGTGGGATTCATGCACTCCATGGGTGTCGTGCACCGCGACCTTAAGCTTGAGAATGTGCTGGTCGACGCTCACGACCACTGCAAAATTTGCGACTTGGGGCTGGCGCATGAGTACCAAGTGCTGAACGGCGAGACTCAGGTCACCTTGCTGCGTGAGGTGTGCGGCTCCAAGAGTTACTGCGCCCCCGAGGTTCTCGAGGGGCGCGGCTATGTGGGGTTCCCAGTCGACGTGTGGTCCTGCGGCATCTGCCTCTTCGCCATGCTCGCGGGCTTCTTCCCTCTCGACGAGGCGAGCGGCTCGGACTGGCGGTACGAGCGTGTGAAGATGGCGGCGGCGGCGCAGTGCTCGGCGACGCATACGATCTTCGGCTTCTACGAGCGTACGTGCACCCTGACAACGGACGCGTCCGACCTGATTGACGGCATGCTCATCATCGACCCAGCGAACCGGCCCACCATCCAGGAGGTCCTGCAGGGCCCGTGGTGTGGTGGCATGAAAGGGGGCGAGAGCGAGGGGGAAGACGCGCGGCCTGTGTACCGCGAGCTAGGGGCGGGGCTCACCGCGGCGCAGCTCGAGGACATGTATGCGACGGAGGACAACGGGGCGTTGAGGCGGCCAGTGTATCGCGGCGGGCCTGCTCTCGGCCCGCCGCCGATGCTCTGCAAGCAAGAGCAGATGTTCTGTGCTGACTTCCATTACGAAGAGCACTCATCCTAATCCAATCGGTTCGTTGGTGCGGACGTGATCGGCAATGTCGAGTTGATTGCAAACGATCGCAGGGGCGGTGAAGGCCGTGGTGGCATGGTGCTTGGTGGCGTGGAAGATGACGAAGTTTGTGGGGTTTTGGTCGCCACGTCGTGTTGATCAAGCTTTCGTTCACGCAACTCGTGTTTTCAGATTTCACGCGCCGTGACAGTGTCGTGCACTGGTTACTGCCGCCGATTGAGTGGCCAGTAACACACCGGTTGACGCGTCGTGTCAGCGCTACAGTTTACAGTGAGTACAGGGCGGGGTTTTCCTTTTCCTTCACACCTGACGTCGAACCTGACGCCTCTTCACAGCCTTTTCGGGTTCTATGCTCTGGCGCCCATTTTTGCTACTCGCGGCGGCGCCCGTGGCCACGAAACTGGCCGAACCTGAACCGATATCCGAGACCACCAGCTTGCCGCCGTCGCCGCCGGGCTACATCGAGGAGAAGTTGGCACTCTTTGCGGAGCTGCGACGACGCCTCCAGACGACGACTTCGACGTCTCCGCCACCCTCACCGCCGCCCTCGCCACCTCCGGCACCGCCTCCGCCTTCTCCGCCGCCAACTTCACCGCCTCCTCCTTCTCCGCCGCCTCCGTCACCTCCTTCGCCATCGCCGCCGCCTCCGTCACCTCCGCCTCCACCTTCTCCGCCGCCTCCGTCACCTCCTTCGCCATCACCGCCGCCTCCGTCACCTCCGCCTCCGGCACCGCCGCCTCCGTCACCTCCTCCGGCACCGCCTCCGCCTTCTCCACCGCCACCTTCACCGCCTCCACCTTCTCCGCCGCCTCCGTC
>Ga0210246_100535_pt1 | contig 34505 bp, 27 predicted proteins | sample ChrtobMetaP3_8mM_FD_155469 | JGI IMG/M metagenome (GOLD analysis project Ga0210246, IMG submission 155469) | Chrysochromulina tobin associated microbial communities from unialgal haptophyte culture, Seattle, Washington, United States - P3_8mM | ecosystem: Host-associated > Algae > Haptophytes >...
TGAGGGGGAGAGGGGGTTTGGTGGGGGGAAGTGGAGGCAGGCATGCGGGCACAAAGAAGCGACGAGGGGGCGGGGGAGGGCGGGGTGTGGAGTGAGGGGGGCGTGCAGGGCGGAGAGGGCCGGCGGCCGCTCCGGATGCGGCCTGTGCTTGCTGTCAGCGACGCTCGGCGATATCACAAGGAATCATCACCTTAGCCTGCTAGAGCTGAGCAATCTCTTCATGCAGCGCCTCAGGGCAGCCGGCGCGATGGCGGCGGGGCAGGGAGATGGGCGATAGGCACGAAGGTGAGGTTGGGACGGTGTGACGACGGTGTGACGACGGTGTGAATGATGGGCGTGCGGCGGCGGCGCACCCGGTGGTCGCATGCTTGGATTAAGGAAGGGCGCCGCCGCGAGCAGCTCGACCAGCGGCTCGTCGAGCAACGACGAGAAGAGCTGGCACGCGAGCCAGCGCTTGACGAGCCGGCATGCGGGTGGGAAGGCGGCGCAGCGCCGGCCGAGCGCCGTGCAGAGCGCAATATGCTGTGGCGCGGCGTCGGCACGTCGGCTGGCGTTGGCTTCGTCGTGCCGACCGGCCTTGTCGAGCAGCTTGGCGGTGGGCTCGTGTACGATGCTGCCGGTAAAGGTGTAGCCCCCACTCTGGACGAAGAGGGTGTCGGGCCACACCTCACACAGCGCGTCGCTTTGCTCCTCGAGCAACTTGGCGAGGCGTAGGTGGAAGGCAGTGCGCAGCGTCTCGACCGCCTCGAGGTCGTCCGGCCACTTGCCTGCTCGATGAGGGAAGCAATTAGGGAGGCAATCAGGGAGGCAATCAGCATGCAACGAGGGAGGCAATCGGTCCATTCGAGTCCGGCCACTTGCCTGAAGACTCGAATTGGATTGTGAAGCGCAGCGGCGCGGCGCCCGGCGGCGGCGGCGTGCCCGGCGGCACGGGCGAGGGCGGGAAGCAAGCGATGTCGGCGAGGGCGGACGAGGCCGGTTGGATGGACTTGATGGCAAGAGGCAGAGGCTTCTGTTCGAAGGCGAGCATGCAAGGGGGGGGGGAGGGGAAGGTAATGGGTGAGTGGCGGTGGCTTCAGCTCGAAGGCGAGCATGCAAGCAGGCGCGACCAGGCGTAGGTCAAGGTATGATAGAGCCGGATGCAGAGTCAAGAAACAGGCAGGAGGGCGGTCATCGGCGCGGCGACGGGTGGCGAAGGCCGACGGGTGGCGAGCGCCGACGGGTAGGGGCGTGGCCTTGAGCTCTGTGCTGTGCCGCGCCGCATAACCGGCAACACCCCCGTGGGGAGAAGGGTGGCGGCGAAAGACGCGGCGGTTGCTGTGACGCCTCGGCCTTGTCGCCCCGCACCAGACCCCGACTGTGTGTCGGACGAGCCGGAGCCCATGCACATGAAGTGCAAAGCACACGAAGTGCACGACCGGCCAGAGGCGAAGGGAGCCTGTGCATGTGCATGTACGCGCATGTGCAGGTATGTGCATGTGGTGCAGGGCAGCCACGCACCAGATTGCGTAGCGAGCGGTTGAGCGCCTCGAAGGCTTGGAGTGCATGCGGGGCCGTTGTAAAGCCGAGACCGGTAGAATCGGGACCGTCGAGGACGGCGTCGATGGCGCCTAGGCTGGCGCGTAAATGGGCGCTTGGGACACCGAGGTGGCGCTGGAGCAGGTGGCGAGCGATCTGCAAGGGCACCGTGTGCCGGCGCGCTTGCGGTGCGTCCCAAACGACGGCATGCACGATGGCCCCGTCCTTGAAACGGCGGGGTGAAGAGAGCTCTCCCCACAGCGCGGTCCATGCCTTGACTGAGGCCGTCTCGGTAGGTGAGGGACCCTTATCGACCAGGCCCATCGCGGCGCTGTAATGGAGCAGCAGGCCGACGTAGACGGTGCGAGGCGCGGCGGGGGCGGGCTGCAGCGGCGCCCACGGCGCGAGCCGCGGCCGCCACGCACGCACCCATTCACACCGACCGCCGAAGCCGAGAGTGAGAAGTGCTTCCACAGCGGCCGCGCCGCCGCAGAGGGCGCCGCGGCGTGCCTCCTCCCCCTCGACGACCTCCCGGGCGAGCTCGGCGGACGCGGGCAGTCCGGTACCACCGGCGCCCAGCCCGAGCATCGCCAGGCCCTCTGTGGGGTCGTCTGGACTCCCATGCGGCAGTGCGACGGCGCCCGCGCCCGCGGGCAGTGGCGAGTCCGCCTCGGCATCGGGGAGCGAGAGAGTGAGGACGGTGTCGTACGCGGCAGAGAGGGGAAGGCGTTGGGTAAAGAGCGAAGCGAATGCGGCGGCGTCGCTCAGCGCATGCGTGTCCAACGCCGCCAGAGCGAGCGTCGCATGCGTGCGCAGCTCCCGCAGCGCTCCCGCGCTCACGCCGCATCCAAAGTTGATTTGACCGGTGCAGTCCGCGAGCACGAGCGGGAAGTAAGTGGCGAGCGTCGAGGCGGCCTCCTTTGCCTCTTCCTTGGCGGCGGCCTGCCGGGCCAGGGCGGCCGCGGCCGCCGCCTTGCCAGCCTGCCCGCCGCCCTCGCCCTCGCCCTCGCCCTCGACCTCGTCCTCCCTCGCCACCACGGCGGCGGCGGCGGCGGCTGTGGCGGCGGCGGCGGCGGCGGCGGCGGCGGCCTCGTCCGCGGGGCTGGGCGGCAGCACGATGGGCTGCGAGCCCAGGCCGGTGCGGCTCAGGTAGCTCAGCACGACGCGCACCACGTGATACGATCCCATGGAGTAGCTCAGGGCGCGCGTGTGCAGCAGGTGCACCATCAGCAAGGTGATCTGGAAGCCGCTCAAGCAGCCGTTCTGGCGTGCGTCTCGCTGGCGCAGCCAGACGCGCAGCAGCACGGCGGCGTCGCGGAGCGCACCGCTCGCGTCTCGCGAGAAGGTCGAATGCAGCAGCCCGAGCACGCGCGCGTATTGCGACTCGAGGCGCACCAGGTTGTTGTACGCAGCGGACGGGCGAGCCCCGAGACAGCGCAGGTTACAGCGCTGCGGACGCAGCTTTGCCGGCGCGAGGGTGTCCGCGGCGAGCGAAGGGAGCAACCGCACCGACCAGCCGCGGATCTCGGTCGGTGCGCTCGCCTCCGCGTCGCCAGAGACCGCGGCTGCCGCCGTCGTCGCGGCCGCCTTGGCCTTCTTGCCAGCTCCGCGCGCAGAGGCGGGCGCTTTGGCCGCCGCCGCGCCGCCGTGGGCACCCTCGCCGCCGCCGCTGATAAGAGTGAGCTCGAGCACGGGCCAGTTGTGCGCCTGCATGTGCGGCAGTGCGATGAAGCGCGGCGGCGAGCTTGCCGACACGACTGAGGCTGCCGCCGTGCTGAGCAGGTGGGCGAGGTGGGTCAAGTAGAGTAGCCGCTTGTCGGCGTAGCGCTGGTCGAGGTAGTCCTTCTCGAGGAACATGCTCGCCGGCAACTCGACCGCAACGTCCACGTTGAGCTCGGGCGCGGTCACCGTGCGCAGCAGGTACGAGCCCACCAGGTCCACCTTGGTTGGTGCGTGCCACGTCATGTGCACGCTCTCGTTGGCGAGGGCGAGGTGCGCAAGGTGCGGGTGCGAGGCTGTCGGCGAACCGCTCTTTTGGCGCTGCCACCAGACGTCCGCGGCCGGCAGCGCGAGGAGCTGAGTGCGAAGCTCGCGCAGCGCCTTCTCCAGTCGTGTGAGAGGCGCCTTGAATGGCGCAACCTCGCGAAGGAGCTCGTCGGTCTGCAGCTTGAAGAGGTTACTCTTGAAGAGGGTCTCGGTCTGCGTGTAGCCGGACACCTCGTCGTGCGTCACGGCACCGAGCTTGCGCTTCTTACCGGCGGCTCTGCCCATTGCCGAATGTCGGGGACAGCCACAGTCGACGTCGCCGTCGCCGGGCCGTCCAAACTCTTGCCAAGCCAAGACGACGCTTTCACGTGAATTCGCAGTCATTCACACACGACAGCGTTTCCACCCCAGTGGGCCACCGATCACGGCGTGCTGAAACACTCTCGCGCCCTTCTGTCATTTACCTGTTTTCACTTGCTCCAGAGCTGACAGTGACGCACCCGACGAGCAAGCGCGCATCCTCTTTCACATCCTCTTCCAAGTAGGGAATCCGTCCCTATCCCTTCGCGGCGGCATCGCGTGCCTCTCCCTCGCTCGCATGGGCAAGCGGCAGCACAGAATCCCACACGGGTCCATCAGCCCATCGTATCGTCGACGATGGCGCGAGAGCGGAGCGGCACTGAGGCAGTGGGGGCGGCGCTTCACCAAAGGCGCTCACGGCGGCGCTACTCCACGGGCAGCGGCGCGGAGGCCGCACCGCGTGCGCTCACAATGCGCAGGTTGTCATCCGGTGTGAGCAGGCGCCTCTTGAAGATCTGTGCGGCCCAGCTGGACGCTGGTGGACTCCCCGCCCGCCACAGCGCCGTGAGCTCGTCATCCTCCTCCCCTTCCTTCTCGTCCTCGTCCTCCTCGCCCTCCTCGTCCTCGTCCTCCTCGTCTTCCTGGCCCTCCTCGTTCTCCTCGTCCTCGTCCTCCAGCTGGACGGACGGGTTGGGCACCGCTGCACGCGCGAGTTGAGTCCCCGCGGCCTCCACGTGGCCCTTGATGGGCTGAACGATCGCCTCGATGTCTTCTGCGGACTCCTCAGCGGAATCCGGAGCGGCGCATATGGCAGCGGCGCTCCGAGCTCGCTCCATCTCGTTCCGAGCTCGCTCCGTCTCGCTCCGAGCTCGCTCCATCTCGCGCAGCTCCGCCATCCAAGGCTCTCTCTCGTACGGCAGCGTCGCCTCAGGCCACAGGCCCGCGAGCACGCCCAGTGGCATGGTGGCACTCTCTGGACGTGGCAGCCCGGGTAGCCTCACACCGACCCAGCCGTCGACGCTGCCGTCCATGCCGTCGCCGACGCCGCCACTGGCGTATGCGGCCCCGTTCAACAGCACGAGGCGCGAGTTGAACGTGCGTGGCGGCGGCGGCGGCGGTGGCGGCGTCGGGCGGCTCCCGAGGTTCGGGGCCTTCTTCACGCGCTCGGCCGCGCCGCCTTCGGGCTTCGGCGGCTCCGGCTTGGCAGCGGCGAGCACGACCTGCTGTGGCCGCAGCAGCGTCTCGAGTTGCGCATCGGACGCCACGACGGCGCGCATCGGGGTCATGCCCTCGAGTCGGATCGTCACGCCGGTCGTGCATGCAGAGATCGCCGCGCTGTCCACGGGCAGCTCGAGCTTCGCACCGTGGGCCAAGGCCACCGCAACCGCCCACAGCTCACGCACTGCCTCCGCCGCCTGCTGCTTCCGCTGGCGGCGTGCACGCCGTTCCTTGCGACAGCGCTCACGCTGCTCGCGTCGGCGTGTGGCCCGTTGGCTGCGGCGCAGCGCGAGCCGCAGCGCCATGAGCGCCAAGTGCTTAGCCTCGGGCCCGAGCAGTTCCCACAGAGGCTCCCACGTATCGCACTCGGACTTCCACCCTTGCCACTTGACGCGGCAGCGCAGCATCGGGCCAGCCTGCTGGCGCGCGTCGCTCCACACGTCACGCACGTCCACGTCGACCACTCGCTCCACCTCCCACGTCTCCTCCATGTGCCAGCGCCGCTTGTAGTAGGGATCGTCGAGACCTCGCTCCACCGTGCTCGACGCTGAAGCGTCGTCAGTTGCCCCTGCTAACGGCGTGCGGCCTTCCTTCGTCGTTCGCTTCTCCTGAGATGGCGCATTCAAGGGCGCCTTGGGCATCTCCGCCGTGTGCTGCCCCTTCGTTGGCTCCTTGGCCGACGCGGCGCCAGCTGAGCCGGAACTTGTGGCTTGCAACCTCTCAGCCGCCGCCTGCTTGGCGGCGCGCTGGCTGCCCTCCTCAGATGGCGTAAAGGTCTTCCATGGAGGCGAGCCTGGTGCAGTCGAGGGCGGTGGAGGCGTCTGTTCAGAAGCCGCCGGCGTAAGCCGAGGCAGCGGGAGAGGGGTCCACTGCGCCTCTGCCGTCGACCGGCGCGCCACGATAGAGGCGAGGGGGGCCGAGAGCGGGAGCGCGGAGAGCGGGGGCGCAGCGGGCGTGCTAGCCGCTGAGGGCCGACGCAAGGACACCGGGCTGGTGACGTGCGGGCCGTTGTGGTGAGCGGGCAGGCGGCAGCCATAGGCGCCGCCATCTGCTTCCAGGAGGTGGTGGCAGAGCCGCCCCTCTCTGCCGACTGCGCTTGCCGCTTGCTGGAACTCGAGCTTCAGCGCTGCCGCCGCCGTCGCTCTCCCCACTGCCGCCGCTGCCGCCGCTGCCGCCGCTGCCGCCGCTGCCGCCGCTGCCGCCGCCTTTCCGTATGCTTCTGCCTTCCCGTCGTATGCTTCCGCCTCTCCGTGTGCTTCGGCCTCCTCCATTTTCACATCTGCAGCCACGGCCGGCGCCGGCGCGCCTTCTGGTTCGTCCGTCTCGTGCATCCCAACATGTGATGATGCCTCCGTGGACATGTGTTCGCTCGCCGGGGGCAGGGACGGCACGCTCGAGAGCATGCGGAGCAAGTGGCGGCTCGAGCCCGAGGCCGAGGCGTTGGGATCGGACGCCGCCACAGGAGAGAGCACCGTGGACGGTAACGCTGAGGGCGAGGGCTGGAAGCTTGAGCCTGGCTGCATCGACGACGCATTCGAGGGCCGCAGCGGCGTTGGTTGCACCAACGGCGAGGCCGGCGTGGGCGAGGGCGACGAGCTGCGCGGCGGCGGAGGCAGCACGCCTGTGGGAGATGAGGTCCAGGAGCCCGCTTTGCTGCCAGCCCAAGCGTCGCCAATCCCGAGGCGGTGCGGCTTTTGGATCTCGCGACCGGAGGTACGCGAGCCGGGCGTGGGCGTGGGCAGCCGAGGCGGCTTAGCGTAGGCCGCCGTCTTGGGCTGACTAAACTTGACCATCGCGCTGGCGCTGCCGCTGAGGGCAGCTCCTGGCGTGCTGGCGGCCGTACTGCCGCAGGGAGCATCCTTCAAGGCGGCGGCGGCGGTGGCGATGGCGGAAGCAGCGGCGGCGGCGATGGCGCTGAAGCTACTCGGGTGACCGAGGGCTCTATCCTGAGCGTCATCCTCAGCGCTGTCGTGGCTTCGTCTATAGCCTGCTTGGAAGCAATTTCTGTCGCCAACACGGTTGCCATCACCATCGTCGCCATCGATACGACCAACACGGGTTTCATCGCGAGCGTCCTCGCAAGCGCGATCGCCGCCGCTGCGAGACTGACCCGCGCCGTTACCACCGCCCCGCATGCCCGCGGGCCACTCATGAGCATGAGTGACGATCTTAGACAGCGTTGGGCTGAGCCGCGTGAGCGAAGGCGAGGGCGGTACGGCCGGCGTCGTGACGCGCATCGCCAAGGCCATCATCGCCGAGTGCAGAGGCGGCGCGACAAGAAGCGGCGGAGCCACGCACATGGCGCGGCACGCGGGCGGCAGGCTGGGCGAGCGCCTTGATGCGGACAAGTCCGAAAAGTCAAACATCGTGGGGTCGGCGGCTGAGAAAGGGCGCTTCGCCGTTGAAGGCACCATCAAGCTCATGGGGGCAAGCACTGGCCCGGCATTGGCACGTGGCGTACTACCGAGCTCCCTGAGCACCGGCTCAGGGATGGTGGCGAGCACCGGCCCGGCATTGGCACGTGGCGAAGTACTCTGCTCCATGAGCGCCAGCAGCCCGGAGATGGGGCGCGGCGTACCTTGCTCCTCTAGTGGCCACTTGGCCGCCGCTGGCGCAGCAAGTGAGGGCGATGTCTCTGCTGCACTCCCATCGGCACTCTTGCTGCCATCGCTCTGCGAGCGGTTAGGAAGGCCGAGGACAGCCGCCCTCGCGCATGCCACCGCAGCTTGAAGCGGCGCGTCGAGCATGCAGGTAAGGCCAGGGGCGTGTACGCACAACGTGCCGAGGTGCACAGCGGCGGCGGTGCCACCGTCGGCCGTCGCAATCGTCCCAGCTTGGTCCGCATCGTCTTGGCCTAGCTCGGGGTTGTCGCGTAGGTCGAGTCGCTGCAGCGTGCGCAGCATCGCGACGGCTCGGCACAGCGACGGCACGCACGCGGCACGCAGCCCGCAGCCGCGCAGACCGAGCTCGTGCAGGCTCGGCAGCGGTGAAGGCGCGTGCCGCAGCAGCTCGCGTGCGAGCACGGCGCCCAAACAGATACGTGCCGCGGCGAGTAGCTTCACGTCGCCCCCCGCCACGACCTGTTGAGCTGACGACGCAGCAGCCGTGGCGGGAGCGGCGGCGGCGGCAGTGGCAGTGGCAGCGGCAGATGGATCGGCCGCGGACGAGGCGACGACCACGCGGCTGCTCTCGAGATTCAGAATGCGCAGGCTCGATGACTTTGCCGACAGCATCCCTCGTAGCACGGCACTTGCTCCTTTGCCGTCGGCCTCGAAGCCCCACCCCCGCAGCTGCACCAAGTGCAGCGACGCGCTGGCTGCCTTGAGAGCCTCTCCCAAGGGGCGAGCGGCCCCGAGGCTGAGTAGGCCGCCGCTACGAGGAAGGCTGCGGGGGGCGTTGGCATTGAGGCCGCCGCACGGCTTGTCGCCCGCGTCGGACTCGGCACCTGCAGGGCTGCTGGTGGCGCCAGCAGAGGCGGCCCCTACGTCCAGGCATGCGTCGAGGGCAGGCGCGGGTGCGCAGGTAGCTTCGAGACGGAGCTCTTGGACACGCTTGTGGCGCAGTTGCCACACGACGCTCTCGAGATCCTCGGCGCACTCGAGACGGCGCGCGCGGTGGAGCGTACACCACTGCTCGGGTGACGCCGTCTCGAGCACCCAACGCCGCTTGCCCAGTGGTTCCCAGCAGCCGGTGCCGTCATCGTAGTCGACCCAGTGCTTGCGCGTGGTCGCGTCGTACGAGGACACGACGCCCGAGTAGTGGGCGCGATCGCCTGACCACCAGACTCGGATACGCGCGCCGAGCAAGGCGGTCGCCGCGGCAGGCGGGGCCTCATCCACCTGCGCGTCTGGTGCGCGTGGCAGTGGGCGTGGTGCGAGCGGCAGTGGGCGTGGTGCGAACGGCGACGAGAACGAGGCTGGCGGTGCTACGTCACTCGTGAGCCCACCGGCTGGCTGCACAGCCACTCGTCGGGCACAGCCAGCCAGGAACTCGTCGGGCTCGGCGCTCGGGCGTGGGAAACTGGAGAGCTGCTCCACCTCGACCTCCGCCTCGTCCAGCAGCTCCTCACCATCGTCCTGCTCCTCCTCCTCCTCCTCCTCCTCCTCTTCAAACACATCCTCCTCCGCGCTCACCGCCTTGAAGCGCGCCGCACCCTCGACAACGATTGCGCGGATGCTCGAGTGGACATCCGAGGATGGCTCGGGCGCGGTGAGGGCGAGCGCGAGATCGGGGTTTCGCCCGCGCCCGCTGGCACACGGCACGATGGTGCCAGCAGCGTGCGCATCGGCGAAGGATGTCCGATACCACAGCCAGTTGCTATCGTCATCGGTGGCCCACGTGCCCGCTGCGCGCATCTGCTCGTCGTGCAGGCCGTCGTGCCCATCAGGCTGGAAGCAGTTGGGCGTGCAGCAGGTGCGCTTGCGCTTGGTGGCGCTGCAAGCCTCCCATGCTGGGCCGCTGGCTGTCGCAGTGCCGGCGGCATGACGGCTTGTAGGCCGCAGCCATCGGGTGTTGCCCGACGCGAGGCAGGTAAGATGCGCGTCCAGGCGATGGCGACAGGACGAGTCGTCGAGGCCGGTGCTCATCACCGACGAACGAAGAGGAAGGGTTCCTAAGGCGCCTCTCACAGTCCTCTCACTGGTGTTTGTTGGTTGGCAACACTCGCGAAGATTTCCGTTGCATGCATCGCTCACGAGTTCTTTCGCACCGGTTCTCCCGCTGCGGTACACGCCCGACAAGACGCCTGTGCGGAATCGATCCGACGTGAAAATTGACGTGTGTGAGCTCGCCCTCTCCCGCGCGCTCGACCGCGACGATGGCCGACATCGAGCCTGCACACATCATTTCCTCGCTGCGCACGCTACTCCCTGACAGCGGCGCGAGCGACGAGACCAAGATCGAGGCGGCCTCCTTGCTCTGGGACATATCCGCCGACGCTGCGCTCGCAGCTCTCCTCGTCGATCACTCCGCCGTGCCGCTGCTGCTGCGCAATCTGTCAGACGCAGGCAGCAGCGCAAGGCTCTGCGAGGTGAGCGCTGGTGCGCTCGCCAATCTGGCGGCCGATCCAAATGTACGCACGGCGCTGGTGCAACACGTTGATGCGCCCGCTGTTCTCGGCCGTGTTCTGCTCGAGTCGGCCGACGCGGCAACCCTGTTTGAGAGCGTGCGAGTCTTTCAGAATGTGTTCTTATCACATGGCACATCAGGGAGTGCGGCAGACGATCCGTGGCTGACGTTATTGTGCGAGCAGCACGTGGACAAGCTGCTCTTCATCCTGCTCAATACTCTCCGGGACGATCTCTGTGAGCGCACTGCGGCGCTGCTGTCGATACTGGCGAGGAGTGAGGCCACGTGCGCTACCTTCCTGCGGAGCCAGAGCTCCATGAGCTCGGTGTTCGCAGCGCTGCTCGAGCGATGGCGCGCAGGCACCAATGAGGGGTACTCAGGCGAATGCCTTCGCGAGGCCCAGTCGCTCAAGACGGCGCTCCTGCACGACGGGCCGAGCGCCGTCTTGATCGCTCTTCTCGACCTGCTCGGCGACATGTTGGAGACCCGTGGCGTCCGCCGCTCGCCGCGCGCCTTGGGCGAGATGAGTGGCGTGCTGGCGGCCATTGTCATCGAGGGCGAGGCTCGCGGCCTGCCTGGCCTCCTTCTCGCGTGTGCGGCATGCAGTGCCGCGGGCCAGCTGGTCGATGCTCTGGGGGCGGTGGAGGCTGCGCGGACGCGTCCCGATGGAGACGCTGACGGAGACGCTGACGGGGACGCTGACGGAGACGCTGACGGGGACGCTGGTGGAGGCGCGCCAGCGGCCGAGAGGTTGCTGCTGGATCCGAAGCTGCTGCTCTCGCTGTTGCGCCTCTTACGGCGGCTCGAGGAGTCGGTGCTCGGCACGGCGCCTCCGCCCGATGCGGCGCCTCCGCCCGACACGGCGCCTAGGGTCGATGCGGCGCCAAAGGTCAATGTGGCGTCGCACCTACCGCGGCCACAAGCAGAAGCAGCCGTAGCTTCCGCCGTGGCTTCGGCCACACGCAAGCGCGTGCGCGACGACCACCGGAACGGCACACGGGACGATGAAGGTGTGAATGAAGGTGTGGAGGGTGCAGAAGAGCGTGCCGCCAAGCCTTCCACTGCCACTGCCTTGCATGCAAGTGCTCACCACGGCGCGGACGAAGCGACGGCCGTTGGGGCCACCGGGCCTTCCACTGCCACTGCCTCAGCGCCGCCCGTGGCGCGAGGAGCGGCACCCGACGCCACGTCCGCCGCCGCGACGCCTGACGAGCAGCGCGCACCCCTGCTTAGGGATGGTTTGAGCGGCGCATGGGCGCTGCTGTGCGCGTGCGCCTCGTGCCTCGATGGGTTCAGCATCGCGCTCTCGCCAGATTCGCAGCACGCCGTCGCCTTCTACACTCTCATGCACGGCGCGAGTGCCCTCGTGCGTGCATACCGTTGGGCACAGGCGCGCCACTGATTGCCACTGATTGCCAATGATTGCCAATGATTGCCACTGATTGCCACTGATTGCCGTTGGGCACAGGCGCGCCCAGCACTTGGGGTAGCGGACGGCGCGCTCGCGACGGCGCACCAATTGCTCTGCGTGGCCGATGTGGTGATCACGAGCGGCGGCGGTGCTGCGGTCGACGATGCTGGCGAGGCAGAGGCAGCGATGGTCGTGATCCAGGCGAGCAACAAGCTGCGGGCCTGCTTCGAAGATGCAGCGGCGGAGGGCGAAGAGGCGGCGGACGAGGAAGACGATGCAGGCGGCGACCTCAGCGACGGCGGGTGGGGCGGCGGCGGAGCCGGTGGTGGCGCTGGGGTGATGTGGGAACGGGTTGATGAAGATACTTGAATTTCGTGTGCGCAATGCGTGGCCATCGCAGCATGCGAACTTCGTCGTTTTCGTCGTTTTCGCACGCAGGCCGCCCGCGCCGCTCTGGTAGCAGGTAGGGATGAGGCGATGAGCTGTGGAAGACGAGATAAGTGGCGGAACCGCGCGCGCGCCGGGGGGTTCGGGTTCTATGGATGGCGATTTGGGATTTTGGGTTTACGTTATACTTTACGTCCTCGTCATACGACGCGATCGCCTCGCGCAAAGAGCCGCGCGCTCGTCACATGCGATCATGGTTATCGACGTCACGGGCTCCGTACCGGTTCAAAGACACCGGGGGAGCCGGGACACACACACGGGACACACAGGACGCACGGGCGCACACGTCTTGGCGTCTTCACGTCCCACACGGATCACACAGACGAACCTCACAACCATCCCAACCCACCAACGCACCCACACGCACGACCGCGCACGACGACCGAAACCGCGTCCGACTCAACAGCCGCAGCCCCGGAGCCGACCGCTCCCCGCGGCCGACTCAGCAGAGGCCGCCCCCAGCGAACCCGACCCTTACCCGACCCTGCCGCCACCCGCTCCCAGAGCGCCTCCCCGCGCCTGCTCGAAGGCGGTCGGCGAAATGAAGGCGCGCGCGGCAGACGCGTAGCGGCCGGCGGTGCGGCCGGAGCCCCCGATGAGCTCGAGACGCGAGAGGCGGTGGAGGCGGGCGTGCGCTATACGGCCGCGGCAAAACCGACCTGGGAGCGCAGCGTCGAGAACCCCGGTATCCTCCAAGTCTCCAGAGCGTGCGCCACAAGACTCCAAATAACAGTCTGAAAGTGTGATGTCCGATGATTGCCGTCCGCCGTGCGGGGAGCGCCACTTGCGTGGCTCATTTGCCAAGTGTCAAGCAGTAGCCCATTCTCGAGCCCACCCTCGCGATGAACACGTAACATCATCTCACGCGACGCAGCCACAAGCTCTGCCTCCCAAGGGACCCTGAAGCTGTGGTAGGGCGTGAGCCAAATGACCAGCGTGCTATTCGGTAGGCAGCGTAGGATTGGCACATATCGACGAAGAGCCCGCTCCATGCGTTCGGCGTGGTCTGAAGGTGTGATTATGGGCAACGAGTCGTTCCTGGACCATCTTCTGCCCAGACTCCAAACCTTGGCGCGCAAAGCGGGATCTGCGTAGACGTGTTGGAAATGGTACGCATCGTGGATGCCCTTGCTCAATATCACGACGTCTGGCGGTTCGGGGCAGAATCGGTGTACGAAAGCATTGAGGTCGGCTTCGGAGTTGAGCAGCTCGGGCTTCCAACTGAAGGTTAGCTTAGTGCGGGTAAGGGAGTTATTGAACACAAAATCACTGCCACTGCATCCACTGAAGGCTTTGCAACCGCAGCAACAAACACAATCATGGCATCCGCAGCCAGTTGTCTTGTTGCAGCTGAGCACCGCACATTTGAACGTATTGAAGCCTGCTCCACTACATGCCGAATAAGATGTAGGATAGTTGCAGATCGCAGAACCGCCACGAAAGGGACACTGGTACTCATCGAAAGCTCCTCCGTGAAGCCGAGGAAAATCTATCGCGAGCTGGCTGATTGGCGACGAACCCACGAGCAGAAGATGCAAGCCACTGAACCCTGCAGCTTCACGGGTTGAATTCCAGCGACGCGCGCCTTCAAACGGCATAAAGGCAAGCTGCAAGAGCCCTTCAGATTGCCCAGGACGCATGCTCTTCTGGGTGGTCCAGTTGCCATTCGAGTCAAAGTCGAGCTGCTTCTGGACGCGTGCACGGTCGTACCGGTGAAGTCGGCTAGGGCTGGGAGCGTGCACAGTTGCTCCATAGGAACCTTGCGACACAACGGGTTCAGGTTGTGTAATCAATCGAGGTTGTTGAAACGTGTGCGAAGTGGAAAACGGCTCGCTGTGGGAGAAGGCTTTCGTGTCGATACTGGGGCGCGCTGTATGCGCATCGCGTACCCCAGTTGCTGCCGAAAGGGCCTGAACAGCAACGACGATAGCGGAAAGAGAGGTCGACATGGAATCCGGTTTCGAGCTTCACATGGAAAGGCCTCCTTCACGAATGTGCAGTACAGGTCAGTACTGTATTCTGTGATACACACGGCGTCTCGCTTCCGAAAATTTCCAAAAAGGGTAAATATGAAATTCAAGTGAAACCGTGTCGCGCGCGTGGGGTGCTGCGTAGGCCGTAGCGCGGCGAGCGGCGACGCCAACCGCGCGATCCCTGCCAGCCACACCCAGTACCGGTACTACGGCGGTACTATGCTACTGGAAAACAGAGCTACAAAGTTATGTCGTGCGTGACTCTGACTGTGCACGTCGGTAGCACCAGCGCTCCACCGCAGCTCTCTTTCTGTCTCTGTTCCCTTCACGCCAGCAGCGTCGCTCCTTGGCTCGGATCGAACAGCCTGCTGACCGAGTCGCCAGTGTGGATGCAGTTGATCGCCTGCGCGAGCAGCTTGCCCACGGACACCTGGCGCACCTTGCGCGTGTCGCGCTGCACGCTCGGGCTGAGTGGGATGGTGTTGGTGACGACGACCTCCTCGAGGGACGAGCCCTCAATCGTCTCAGCCGCGGAGCCCGAGAAGAGGCCGTGCGTGGCGAACGCGAAGACGCGCCGCGCGCCGAGCGAGGTGAGCTCGTTGGCTGCCACGCACAGCGTGTTCGCAGTGTCGATCATGTCATCGACGATGATGCAATCGCAGCCGGACACGCGTCCGACAAGGTCGAGATCGACGACCGTCCTCTCGAGGCCGCTGTCCTGCGCCACGCGCGTGCGCGGGATGATCATGGCGAGCGAGGCGCGCATCCCCGTCGCTTCGAGCCCTTCCTGGAACATCTTCGCGCGCGCCACGCCGCCGGCATCCGGAGAGACGATCACCACGTTCTGCAGCTGGCGGGTCTGGAAGTAGCCGATTGCGATCGGGGTCGCGTACAGATTGTCCACCGGTGTGCGCGGTCCGAAGAAGCCCTGGATCTGCCCGCAGTGCAGGTCGACGCAGCACACGCGGTCGATGCCCATCGCCTCCATCATCTTGGCCACGTCAGCTGCCGAGATGGGCACGCGCGAGCGCTCCTTCCTGTCCTGGCGCCCATACCCATAGTACGGCACGATGGCGGTGACGCGCGCGGCCGCCGCGCGCCGCACAGCCGACGTGCACAGCAGCAGCTCCATCAGGTTGTCGTTGACCGGCGGGCACGTCGGCTGGATGATGTACACATCAGCGTTGCGAACGTTTTCGAGGATCTGGATGGAGATCTCGCCGTCCGGGAACCGTCCAATTTTGGCAGGGGCGAGCGGCACGCCCAGGCGCGCTGCGATCTCCTCGGCGAGCTCCGAGTTGGCGTTCCCCGCGAGCAGCTGCATGGACATTCCGCCGCCGCCGCCGCGCCCGCCCGCGCCGACGCCCCGGGACATGGAGGCCCGGTCAGGTCGTCGGGACTTGAAGAGCTCATTGAGCATCTCCACCTTGCCGGAGCAGAAAGCCTCCCTTTCCAGACGCTTCTCGAACTCGGGCAGCAGCTCCATCCCGGTGCCGCGCAGCTCATTGCGCTTGTCGTACTTTTTCATGATCTTCTGGAACCCCTTGGCGTTGATCCACACAAACGTCTGGAGCCGGCCGAGCGTGCGGTACGCGTCGTAGAAGACCTGCTCTTTGCGCCGCTCCGAGTCCGCGGTCGCTGCCGCGGAGGGCGACGATGCGAGGGCCTCGTCCGTGCCAGGCGCCGTGGCGGGTGCCATGCTCGCGTGGCTGCCTCCGCGGCTTCCTAACCCCGACTTGCTGCCGGCGTGGACGCTTCCGAGCTGGTCGAATGCCAACTCGATCTGCGACGCGTGCTCGACGAAGGCGCTGTTGACCTTTTCCAGCTCGTCCTCGAGCGCTTGGAAAAACTCGCCGTCCACTTCATCCTGTCACATAAAGCGGTGAGCGCCGTTGAGAGCGAGAGAGAGAGCGGCAATGCAATTGTAAGGCGTGTGAGAGGCTGCGCTACGTAGGGCAGTCACAATCGAGCCTGACCTTGGCCTGGGACTCGAGCTTGCGGAGAATGTCCTTCAGCATCTGGTAGTTCATGTACTCGTCCTCCCACTCGGGGTGCTTGTACTGCTCGAGGTCTTTGCCGAACTTCATCGTCAGCCACGAGCAGGCACGATGCTGGGTTGTCCTAGGTCGTGACGGCTGACCTCCACCGCCGTCGGCAGATGTCGAAGATCGAGACTCACGTTCACGTTAAATTGCCATCTCGGCAAGACGGACTCTGCGCGGACCCCCGTGTTCGAGGGTGTCAAGTTACAAGGTCGTACGCACCTCCTGGGTTTCTTCTTCATTCACACCATTCCAGAGGCGGAACGAGAGCAACGGTTTGCTCCCAGCAATGCCGCCTGGGGTCTCGCTGTCGCCGTACCTCCAGCCGGCGGTGGTGTCGGGCAAGGCGTACAGTGGGACGTACAAGTCAAGCCGCGTGCAGGAGGAGCGCGAGTATGCGCGCATGCTCTCGGCGGCGCTCATGGAGCAGGGGCAGCAGCTGGGCGGCGGCGGCGGCGGCGGCGGCGGCCATGGCCACCGCAAGGCGCCGGTGCTCGCTGGCGGCGGGGCCGGTGCGGCGCGGGCGCGCCGCGGGGTCGCGCCGCGCCAGCCGCGTTCGGGCGGCGCCAGCCACGGCGGCGCCGCTGTCGCGCAGCAACAGCAGCAGCAGCAGCAGCAGCAGCAGCAGGAGCAGGAGCAGCAGGAGTTTGACCCGGCCGACATGTTTTTGCCGTCTCGACCACGCGGGTCGCGCCCGCCGTCGATGGCGACCGTGGACGAGGCGGCCGAGGAGGACTTCCTTCGACGCGAGAAGGCGCTGATCGATATCCAGGAGAATGAGCGCGAGAAGCGCACCCGTCTTGAGGCGGAGCTCATCGGAAAGGCGCGCGAGGCGCAGGCCCTCGCGACGGCGCGCGCAGAGGCGCGCGAGCACAAGAAGCGCGAGGAGCAGCGCGAGATGGAGCACCGCACGCTCGTGGCACGGATGGTCAAGTCCGAGAAGCACACTGAATGGCTCCAACGCCAGCTGCAGCGTGCCTCAGCGCAGCTCGCCCAGGTGCGCTCGCGACTGGCCACCACTGCTTCTGAGCGCGACGCGGCGCTCGATGCGGCGCAGATCGCGGCGGAAGATGCGGACGGGCTTCGCCTGGAGCTCGAGCGCACGCGCGACGAGCTCCTCCGCGTCAACGGCGGCTACCTGCCGGCCCGCCTTCTCACGAGCTACCCGCCGCCGTCCGTCGGCGGCGCCGCCGTTCGAGGCCTGGGCGGGAGCGCGAGCGGCCTAGGCGGCAGCGTCCTTGGCGGCAGCATGTTGGGCAGCAGCGGCGGCAGTGGGCTCGGTATGCCGTGGCGCACGCCCGAGGGCATAGCAACGGACGAGGCCGCCGCCATGCCGCGCGTGCTGAGTGCCCAAGAGTCGCTCTCACCCGTCACCATCGAGGCCGCGCAGCCACAGCCACAGCCGCCGCAGCCAATAGCGCCGCCCAAGAAGCAGCCAGAAGGCCCGGCGTACTGGGGGGGCGGCGTGGGGGGGGGCGGCGAGGCGGGGGTGGGCGGCGAGGCACCCAAGACGGCCCCCACGCCGCCCGACTCGTCACCGCATATTTCAATCTCGTCCAATCTCGTCGGCGCCGCTCCGACCCCCGGTCAGATTCCGATCTCGTCCAATCTCGTCGGCGCCGCTCCGACCCCCGGTCAGATTCCGATCTCGTCCAATCTCGTCGGCGCCGCTCCGACCCCCGGTCAGATTCCGATCTCGTCCAATCTCGTCGGCGCCGCACCGACCCCCGGTCATCGGGCGGCCCCGCCGCCGCCGCAGCACCGCAAGCCGCCGCCCCCGCCCCCCACCACTCAGAGTATACGCGCGGCATCTGTCGCCGCGCCGCCTCAGCCGCCCGCCGCGCCGACCGACGCGCCGCCCGACGCGCCGACCGCCGCGCCACCCGCTCTGCCCACGACGGCGCCGGAGCCTCCCAAATATGAGCCCACGACGGCGCCGGTGGAAGCAAAGCCGGAGCCCGCGGGGCAGGCCCCGGCTGTGGCCGAGGGCGAGTTCAGCTTCGAGGACATGGTGCGGCAATCCGGCGGCGCGGTGCCGCCGCCCAAGACGACGCCATTCACCGGCGGCGCGGTGCCGCTGGCAGCTGGGGCTCGTCGCGCGCCGGCGACCGCGCACGATGAGGCGTTTGACCTGGACGATGGCAAGGAGCACCCAGCCTCTGACCCGCAGGCCAACTCGGCAGGCACGATGCACGCGCCCGCGATGGGCATCAAAAGGAAGGGTGCGGGCAAGAGAGCCGTGGTGGACCCACTCGCCTAAAAGGCCGGGGAGAGCGCGGGCGAACCCCCCAACCCGGAGCGACTACATTCATAGACGAAATGCGCGGCCGGCGGGGCTCGTGTGTCCCACGATTCCAGATACCAGATCCTAACACAAGAACGAGATCCCGCATGGTGTCCGTTGCCCGTGCGTGTGCGATGGACTGTGTCTCTGCTTTGCGCGTGCCTGAGTAGTGAGTGTAACGTGTCCAAAGGACCGCTGCTCCCCCCCCAAATTTGAGAACTTTAACTTATATCTCGGTTTGGCAAGCGAAAATCTGGATTCGCGTCCCCCTTGGGATCTCTCGCTCTCGGTCATGTCAATAGAAAGGAACATCGACTAACCAATCCATAGCACATCGTCAGACAAGGAGAGCGCATGGGTTGCCACCTGTCGACGCCGGACGTGGTGAACCATTGCGAACCAGCGTTGGATAGGAAATGGCGTCAAGAGGCAAACGTACCAAAACCGGCAGAACAAAGCTGGCATGGACATCTGGCACGGAAAGGTCATCTGCTCAGCAGCTGGGAGCTGCTGTCGCCGGTGACGTCGCCGGCGACGTCGCCGGCGACGGACTCACCACCCAATCGGCGCCGCAACCCATCTCCTAGATACGACGAGGAGGCCATGCGGCACGAGGCGGAACGATTGACACTCGATGACGCACTAGATGACCTCTTTTCTCAGAAATATTTGCTGCGCTTTGCGCAGGCCGAGTCTGCATCAGAGAACATCGCGATGCTCATAGGCTTGCGAACGCTCTTGCACATGGTCCCTTGTGCCGACGTCAAGAGGCTCACACGCGAGCTGATACACAACCATGTTATGGACGGGGCGAGCCTCAAAGTAACCATTACGCCCAGCTTACAGCAGCAGCTTTCCGCGTGGTTGAAAGCGTCGACGAGCGACGACGCGCTGCCGCCGCCCATGGGTGCCCTGTCCGAGGCGTACCAGGATGTGTACCACCAGGTACGCTTCGGCATCTTCCCTCGCTTTCGGCGAAGCACCGCATGCCGCGAATATGCCTCCCTTCACCTGCGCCGGCTGCTCGTCAGCTCCGTCTTCCTCGACGTCTTCCTCGATGCCTTCGCTGGCGAGGGGAGCACGGTACGCGAGCAGGTGCGGCTGAGCCAGGCACTCGACTTCTACCTATCCGCCCTCAAGTACCAGGAGACATACGCCCAACTCGTCGAGCCGGGCTGTCCTCCAAAGCCGTCGGAATCCTCCAAAGCGATGGCAGGGGTCATCTGCAGCAAGTACAAGGACACGTGGCTGGGGCTCGGCCTCGATTCCCACGCTCACGAGCTCATCCAGCGGCAGCTGCCCGAGGCGTCGCCGCATCTGTTCGATCCGGTGCTCAAGCTCGCCCTCAACGCTCTCGAGCCTGTGTACGACGAATGGTTGGACTCGGATACGGGCGTCAACTTTTGCCTGGAGGTCGTCGGCCTGACCCCCGAATGGCGCTCCAAGCCTCAGACCCTACCGGTACCGGGGAGCGCGAAAGAAGACTGGTGTTCGAACGACGACTGGTGATGGCGACGAGCGATGCGCGAAGGCGCGACGCTGTCGCCGAGGCGCCCGTCAGCTCACAAAGAAACAGACGCTGAGACGCGGATTGGATCCTCTCAGATTTTGCCAAGGATTGTTGTGATTTTCATGCGCCGAGCACACCACGGCTGCCACTTCGCCTCCCCCACCCGGCAGCGCGGTTGAGTGGCGTTCGGCCCGGTCTGATTCGCGCGGAGATGAGCGAGCTCATTTGGAGATGTCAGATGAGAGCTTATTCAGAGATAATGATAGCTCCTGTTTTGGAGATGAGAGCTGATTGTCGCGGAGAAGAGACGAGTACGGAGTAGCGTGAAGCGTAGCCGTAGACGCTTCGTATTCGAGGAGTCACCACAGTCGCCACGGATGCGCGATGCCGAGCCCTGGGCCTTATATCCGTTATATCCCGGACGAGACGTGCAGAGCTCGCGGATTCGTTCGTTCTTTCGGATCGGAGGCATACATTAACGCAAAGCTTCCTTTCTACTGACATGACACTCTCCTTTTGGCTCTTGCCCCCGACTACCGCAGCCACACCGGCACCGCTCACGCCTCACCGCACTCGGAAAGAGATGCTGTGACGCACACGCACAACGACGCGATTCCGCGTTGCAGCACCACACCAAGCTCAAGCTCTGCCGACCAATAGACGGCGAACAAGACTCGGAAAGTAACGGCGCCTACTCACGACATGACCCAACGAAGCACCCGGTGGAGTCCGCGATCACTCGTCAACAGCAGAGACCCCTCCCAAGGAGGCAAGTCTCTCTTGCACATGACAGGTGCAGACCCATGCCGTCACGCCTTGCCGCCAAGTACTGATACCAGCGCGGTTCTGGCGGAAAGCCCCGAACTGTACCCAGGCGCCCTTCTCCTATGTATAACCCAGGAATTGTACCCAGGTTATACATAGGGAATTGTACCCAGGCGCCCTTCCCCTATCTAATGGTGTGCGAAGGCGATCGCGCTGCACGCAGCTGGTCGCGCTGCACGCAGCTGGTGCCGCTGCCCTCAAATCATCAGCACAGCGTGGGAGCCGTGGCCGCAGGCCCTGAGTTATACAAAGGGTGGCTATCGGGGCGGCGGCGGCGCGGCGGCAGCGACGGCCGGCGCCGCAGCGTCACGTCGGAAGCGCTCGCGGAGGCGCTCGGCCACCTGGTCGATCACCTGCATATCCTGCTTGCGAGAGGCGCTGAGTGCGTCGCGCATCTCCTGCAACGACTGCGCGAGCGAGCTGAGGCGCAGGCGCAGCTGTGGCAGGTCGTCGGGTTCCGAGGTGGGCTCGCCATCTTCGTCTTCGCCTGCCGCCGAGGCGCCGCTGCCGCCATTTTCGCCAGCCACCGAGGCGCCGCTGCCGACAATTTCGCCCGCCGCCGAGGCGCCGCTGCCGACATTGCCATTGACGCTCGTGCCGCCGCCCCCCGGTGGCCCCATGGCGCTATGGGTCGGTGCGCCGTGGCGCTTGTCGATGTGCTCCCCATGGCGCTTCGAGGTGGAGCGGGAGATATTCTCGAGCAGCTCGGGCCGCCCGGCGACGAAACTCGCGTGGCGCCACACGGAGCTGATGTCGAGGCAGCTCTCATTGGGCACGCGAGAGAAGCCGTAGGTGAGCAGCTGCTGCTGGAACGAGCCGAGCTTGTTGTGCTTGAAGAAGCGCGGCAGGCAGTTGTCGGCAAACCTTTGCGGGTCTGAGATGCGGAACGTGCGGCCGTCCGCGCACCACATGGCACAGTCATCCGGACGGCCCTCGCTCAAGATCGTGTACAGCTTCGTCAAAAAGGGTGGCACGCGCACGACGCTGCCTGCGACTGAGCCGCCAACGACGGAGCCGGCTACTGAGACGCTCGCTTCGTGCCCAGGGACGAGGGCCGGCGATCGAGCCACGAGCGCCTCGGACGCGCCCGGGGTGGCGAGGCTGCCCGACACGGCGCCCGAGGTGGCGAAGCTGCTCGACGGCCCCGTGCCGCTTGCATACGTGGCGGCGATGAGGGCATCACATGCGCTCGAGACGGCGCCAGAGTCGCCCAACGGGGCGCGGAACGCCGGCATGAGCGACGCCCGAGATCCCGACGACAAGTCCATTGGCGCCCCCATCGCGCCTGCCGGAACCATTGCTGCAGTCGCAATCGAGGGCGCGGCCGCACCAAAGGACGGCATGATCCGATCGGACGCGCGCGTGCCTGCAGCGCCGCCATGGACGACGGCGCCAGCGGCATTCGCGGCGACGCGCGGGCTGAAGCCCGCGCTGCTGTTTTCAGGGGACTGTGCCGTGCCGGGCAGCGTCGTATTGAGCGGCGTATTGAGCGTCACGGCGGCCTGCCGCGGGAGCGTCGTGTTGAACGCCATGTTGACATCCGCCAACGCCGGCGCGCTGGGTGGACCGTTGATCCTTCCGACGCCCTTAGAGTGGTCGACCGCGAGGGCAGCGGCAGCGGCAGCGGCGGCGGCGGCGGCGGCGGAAGGGTCGAGGAGGGTCGAGGCACCGAGGCCACCAAAGGAGAGCGCCCCGAGCGTCGCGTTGAGCGATCCTGGGGGGATCGGCGGCCAAGCCCCGAGACTATTCCCCAGCGCGGCGCTTAGACCGGCGCCCAGACCGGCGCCGTTGAGGAGCTGGCAGGCGGCCGACGCGGCACTGGCGAGCGGCGAGAAGCCGGCCGTCTCGAAAGGTCCGGTGGCGACCCGGCCGGCCGGGGGCGCCCCAAACTTGAGCGCGACCTCCGCCACGGCGGCGTACTGGGCGAGAAGGAGGTGCTCTCGCATGCCGTAGCCACCCAGGGGCATCGGAAAGGGAGGCACTCCGGCCGCCGGGGCATACATGGCTTCTCTCCTTGCACCGCCGTTTGGCAGCAGGCCGGGCAGCGCGGAAGCGGCGGAGGGCTCGGAGGGAATCACTGTCGCCGCAGCCGGCGCCGCCATCGGCTCGGCAGTGGCGAGGCGGGAGGTCGTGCCTGCCGCGGCCCCTGCGGCGGACGAGCCGGCCGAGGCGCACGAGGAGGAGGCGGTGCGCGCCCCGGCACTCGAGGCGGCCTCGCGCGGCGACGACACCGACTCGTTGCTCGACGCCGCTGAGGAGGTCACACCCGAGCGAACCGTTACACTCGGCTTCGGCTGGCTGGGCTGCGCCTTGGGCGCGGCGGCCGTCGTCGGCTTGCTGTGCTCGTCGCCGCTGCCGGTGCGGCCGCCGCTGCCGCTGCCGCTGCCTGCACTGCCGGCGGAGCCCGCCGCGCTGCCCGCCGAGCCGCTGCCCGAGCCGCTGCCCCTATCCCCAGGCAGCCCCGCCGTGGCGAGCGTGTTGGCGGTGCCCGCACTGCCGTCGCCCGACCCGTCCGCCGAGCCCGAGCCGGAGAGCGGATCGGAGCCGTCCGCCGAGCCGTGTGAGTCGGCATTGTCGCCGTCGTCCGAGCCTTCGCCCGAGGGCGACGCGTTCTCGTTCTCGGAGATATCGGGCGACGCGTTCTCGAGATTGGACATGCCCGATAGGGAGGGCGAAGATCCCACAGGGACCGACCCGTCATGGCTGCCGTGCTCGGCGATCGCAAGCTCGCCGTCGTCCGAGCCGGAGCCGCTCGGCGTGCAGCGTACCGCCGACGACGAATCGCCTTCGCTGCTGGACCCGGACGCGGCGGCCGCTGCCACGACGGCGCTTCCGGCCGCCGCAGGCCGCGCGGCGCTCGACACGGCGCTCGACCGTGCCGCGGCAGAGGCGGCAGAGGCGGCGGCGGTCGTCGTCGCCGCGGGGGCCTCGCGGATGGCAGCGGGCTCGATGAGCTCCGGCGGAGCGGGGATGAGCGGCTTGGCCACACTGTCGGGTGCGGCGGGCTTGATGGGTGAAGGACGACCCCCGATTGGAATCGACATTGACGAAGCCGAATCCTCCATCATCGAGGCGACCACGTCAAAGGAGGGCGCCGCGACGACGCCGACGGCGTCGCCGCTGGCGTCGGCCGCTGCGACGTCCCCGGGGTCGCTGTTGGGTCGCGAGATCTTGGTAGGGTACTCTGAGTTCGGAGTGGGCGCTGGGAAAGGTGCCGCGGTGGCGCCCCCGTGTCCAGCGGGAGGTGCGCTCCCATCGAAGGCTCCATCACTCGGCTCGCGCTGCCGCTTGCCGGTGGACGAGCGATGCGCGAGCCGCACGGCCGCGCCCAAGCCCGCCACGGTGCCCGCCACGGCGCCCGCGGAGGGGCCGCCGCCGCTTGCGTGATGCCCCTTGTGCTTTCCTGGTACCTCGTAATCAGCTGCGAGCACGCCACCCTTGTGGCCGGCCTGCACGGCCGTCTGCAACCCCATAAGGCTCACGACGGCGTGCCCATTCTGGGGAGGTGGCACGGCCGCTCGCTGCTCGCCGCTGCGCTCACGCTTGCTGCTGCTGCTGCTGCTGCCGACGACCGCCCGATACGACGCGTCCGCCCGAGACGACGCGAGCGAGCGCAGCGGTGTGGGCTCGACAGGTCGGAGGACGTGCACCGAGTAAGAGGAGGCCTGCAGCGACGAGTCGTCGAGCAGGGGCGCCATAGAGAGCTCGGCCTGCCATGGCAGGCCCGTCTTGGTGAAGTAGACCGCGTGGCAGGTGAGCGGCCGGCCGGTGGCTAGGCCGGCCTCGAGGACTTCGAGCAGCGAGGGCGCCGGGTTGGGCCCGAGCAACAGCGAGTAGGGCATGCCGAGGAGCTCCTCAGCGTGGTAGCCGCACTGCCGACACCAGGCCGCGTTGACGTGGATCGTCTTGTAAGGCTTGCGCCGCTCCGTGATCAGCTGCGGGTGGTGCGTGTCGCGCTGCGGAGGGTGGAGGGAGCGGGAGGATGCGAGAGCGACATGTGAGTTAGGGGCGATTGTGAAAGGGTGACCCAGCGATCAAGAGATCGAGAGGATGATGGCCGAGAGGGGCGCGCAGGAGCGCGAGCGCGCACCTGCAGCGCCTCCTGCAGCTTTGTCGGCACGTACGGCGCCGTCTCGCTCATGCTACTGCTGCTGCCGCCGCCACCTGAGGGCACGATCCCATCTGCCGATCGCAATGCCGACGTGGCGCTTGTGGCGGAGGGACGGACGCTCGCGCTCGGCGTGTCCGAGGCCGACATCTCATCATCGCCCGCGGCGGCGGCATACATGTCGTCACCCGTCCCAGAGACCGAAACCACGTTCATGGCCTCGGGCGCAGCAATCGCCGGAGCCAGCGACATCGCAGACGATGCCAACGGTTTCGGGAGTGGCCGCTCGCACGTGATACCAAGGAAGTGAGTCACTTTGGTTCCGGTTTGCTCGTCGAGGAGCGGCAGGACCGTCAGGTCGTTGACAAAGGGTGTCCCGTCGGCTCGATAGTTGATCAGCCGCACGGTGATCCGCCGGTAAGCTCTTAGCGCCTCATGGAGGACCTGCATTACGAAACGGCGACGACGACCCATGTCAGTGAAAGTCAGACAGAGTCCGAGCGAGTGCTTCGCAACCCACGGGAGATGGGCGTGCCGGCGCCGACGCCGATGAGGAGCAAATGCACCGCATTCATGCGTCATGACCATCCACGCGTACCTGCATGGTCTGGACACATGTCTCCGGTCCCTGCAAGATCTTGCACGTGTTGCCGATCAACGCCGACCGAGAGTACCCCATGCTCTCGCACCAAGCACCGTTGACGTGCACGATCCGGTACGGAGGCTCGGCCTCGGTGATCACTCGCGGATCGCTTGCTTCATCGATTTGCCTCGTCTCCGCATGGAAGTGCTTCGCCATGGGGGAAAAGCGTCGGGACGAGTAGATCGGCGAAGCGTCGCGAGTGCGCCAGCCAGCCTTCTCAAACCTCGATCCAGATCTCCGACTCGAGCTATCACGGAGATGTTCGGAGAAGCGCGGAGAAATGCAAACAAATTTGGGAGTTGCGTCAACGGGGTTTTCCGCGAAATGTAGACACCGAGGTTGCTTCTATTTGTCCGCGAGGCCGTGTTGCGGCCGGCCGCGGGTGCGGGCTCCGGGCTGCGGGGTGGATTCGACTGGCGTGCTCTTTTTTTCAGGGTATATACATGTGGATGTGAAAAGTCGCGACCGCATATTACATGTAGTGGGCACGACCGGTCGAGAGAGCGAGCACCCATCGACGGACGGGCCAGTCGGCCCGTCGATGACGCAAACACTCGGTGTCACAAAAAGGCGAGCGCGTTGAATGTTGCGTGCGTTCTGAATCGACCTCGTGGGCGACATCCTGAGCGTGGGCGACATCTGCTCAACCGTGTTGGCTGCCTCCAGCCCTGAAGGCGTGCGCACAGTCCTCGGACTATGCCGCGAAGCTCGCTATCGGGCTGTCACATACACAGTACGTGTGCCACTCCCGATAGTATCAAAGTTGCTTGTGCATGCGCTCCTCCATTGGCCAGTCCAGCAAACTGTGCTGCTTTTTGGCTGGGCGCTCCTCAATCACGCGTGCGCGCACGTGGTGCACATTCAGCTGCGCTTCAGCGGCTTGCGGGCGTCCGCAGTCTCGAAGAATGTGCTCTCCGCCATCGCTGATCACATTTCTGATGCTGCCATGCCGGAATCCGGCCGTGGCGGGCTGTCGGGTTCGTCCACCGCTGGGCTAAAACATGCAACGTGTGCGGCGGATGACTCCGCTTCAACGAGCTGGACACTCGACATCGAGCTTCGCGCCGCGGGTGAGCGTGAGCGCGTCGCCGCTGAATCGAAGCTCGCCGCCCTGCTCGCCTCTCCCGAGCGTGCGTCCATGCACGTGCGCCAGGCGATTCCTACCTTTGCCGAGGCTGCGGAGAGCCTTCACGTCAACAGGCAGCCTCGAATATGGGGATACGCCAAGAGCGTCGCGCCACTCCACGCCATGCCACCCACGGCGCCGCGCATACACCACGCCTCGACACTCGGCAAGCTCAGCATCGCTCCTACCGCGGAGGCTCCCGATGAGCACCTTGAGATCCTCGAGACGCTGCTGTGCTATCCCGAGAAGCTTCGTGCCCTCTGCGTACATTGCTGGCGGCCCACGCTCTTCGAGGCTCAGCGCATGCAGGCAGCGGCTGACGCTTGCATGCGCACCCTGATCGACCTTGTTCGAGGCGCCGTGATGAGCGGTGCGACCCCCGCGCCGCCGCCGACGACGACGACGACTACCGCAAGAAAGTCGACTTTCTGGCTCGCTCTTGACGCGGTGCTCCGCATGGGCGGGCACCTCCGGCTCGGGGCTGATGACAGTGATCACTACACGGCGCGCCTGGGCCGTTTCGTCAAGACGCGGACCGCGCTCGCGGCGGCGCTCCATGCCAGTGTGCTGGCTTGCGAGCAGGATGGCGAGGAGGGCCCAGCAGAGTACGCGAGCCAGATGCGCGCCGTCCTGGACGAGTTCCTCGGTGCCCTCCCGGCACTCGTCGTTGCTCATGGGCTGCCAACGTACGGCCCGTGGGCCTGTGGACCGATGCTCACTTGGATCACGCTGTGCGCTGGCCAGTGTGCCATTCGCCAGTACGTAGCCAGGCTGATGCATCGCGAGGAGGAGGAGAATGGGGCTGAGAGCAACCCGGGCGGCGGTGCATCCTCGGCTCGAGGGAATCCTCTCTTGATCGAAGAGGCGGCTCTCTCGCAGATGCTCTCCCTGAGCGCGCCTGACGCGGAGGTCCGGTGCTTTCGTGACTGTTTGTGGGCGCCCTTGCCCGCCTCGGCCTCGCGCAGCCGACTCCTCGCGGCGCATCTCCTCAGCTGGCCAGCTCGTCCAGAGCAGCCGGCGCCCCCGGCGCTCCAGATGCGCCAGGTACTCAGCCGCGAGGGCCTGCCCGCGTTGTACGACCTGTATGCGGGCTCCTGCCGGCTGCTCGCGCAACGGCCGCTGCCACTCATCACCGAGTTGCCGCCGCCGCTCGACGCCTACTCTCTGCGCGCTGCGCTGCACGTCGCGCAAAGGCGCCGCGTGACGGCGTCGCGTCGTGACCTGGCCACTGACCTGACCTGTTCGCGACCCACTGACCTGACCGTGTGCCCACGCTGCGGCTGCTCACCCACTGGGTGCGCTGCGGCGCATCCTGAGAGCCTGGCCAACATCAGGCACCAGCTCCACGTGGTCATGAAGCAGTCGATCACGCAAGGGGAGAGTATTCTTGGAGTGCGAGCCTTTCCGGCCTCCGAAGAGTCCCTTCTCGCGTGGCGCTGCGCCGTGCGCGGACCAGCCGGCTCCCCCTGGGCGGGGAAAGCGGTGCCTTTTTTGCTGCGCTTCTGCGGCCCGTGGCCAAACGCGCCGCCGCTGCTCGTCGCCCTACCCCCGATCCCCTTCCACCCCAACTTTGATTCAAGCACGGGGGCGGTCTGTATGGACCTGTTGCAGGAGCACTGGTCCCCCGCAGCCGGCGTGCTTGGAGTCCTGCTGAGCGCGCAGTCGCTGCTCACATCGCCCACCGTGGCAGACGCCAACTCACTCCCTGCCAACGTGGAGGCCGCGCACCAGCTGCTCCGCGAGCCGGCCGCGTACCACAGTTGCAATCAGAGGCTCGCTGCCTCGTTGCAGCCGTGGTAGATCGGATTTGAAATGACGTGGAGTTATGGCCTTGGCTAGGGAGGCATGCGCACTTTTACCGTTTTACTATTTTATACCGCGCCGCCGCACGCTCTCCAGCTATCGTCGGCTCCGGCACCAGCACCGTGGAGCATGTTGACGCAAGTACAAGCTTTAACTCAGCGTGTCCTCGCAACCGCGTGTCCTCGCTACTCTGCTTTGGTCGGTTTCGAGGTCGGCCGCGGTACCGTCTCGCCAAAAAAATCGTCGACGGACGTCGCCGACTTTTTATTGTCCGACACGGCGTCGCGATCGCTCTGCTCGTCCTGCGCATCGAACATGGACTTCTCGATTTCGTCGTACTTTCCTCGGATGATGACGCCGGCGAGCACAGTGGCGCCGACCGCCGCAAAAGCGATTGACATGCCGGCCATGAAGACCTCGCCGAAGACGTCGTCTGCGGCGAGCAGCAAGGACGTCGGTGGCAACGCCGTTGCTGCGCTCGTCACGGCTGCCATCGCTGCGGTGGGTGACTCGGCGAGCAAAGCTCGTGGTTCCGGCGGCGTGCGCGGCGCAATCACCGATCGTGCAGGCGCCAAAGAGGTCGGCGTTAGCTGGAGCGCCGCGCCAGGCGCGGCAAGCAGCCAAAAGGACGCAACTCGCGAGCGCGCCATAGCGTCTCGTCAGAAATCTCGTCAGAAATCACGAAGTTGAGCACGAATGGGGCATCAATTTTCAAAAGGATCGAAGCCATCCGTGCGCACTCACATCTTTTGAAGTGAGACAGACCTTCGCCTACAGACATGTATCTCAACTGTGTCTCACTGCGAGAACTTTGGGATAGAGATTCTCAATGATGTCGCCTATGCTGTTGAGCGTGCTGCTGAGCGTGGCTTCGCTTTCTGTGAGCGATGAGCTGCTCAAAACCCTGCCGCTCGATGTTTACGGCAACCCGCCTTCACTCGAGGGCCGGCTCGATGCGGAGCTCGACTCGCACCTGAGGCGCAACGTCATTGAGCACGAAGCCGACGTTGCGGAGGCGTGTGTGCCATTCTTTTGCGGCGAAAGTCGCGGCACCGTACTAGGCCGCGAAGGGTACGATTCGTATCCGATCGGCCCCGTGCCCTCTGTCGACTTTCCGGCGGCTTTTGCCGGCGAGGATGGCCGCATCTTTGTGAGCAAGGCGCCGCTGTTCACGCCAGAGGAGTGTGATCGGGTGGTTGCACTCGCCGAGCTCGAGGGCGACGGGCTGCCCACAACCAAGTCGGGCAAGTACCAGATTGGCAAGGCGTGGATCAAGGACATGCCTCAGGTTCTCGCGTGGTTCAACGACGCGCTGAGCACCAAGCTCTTCCCGTCGTTGGCGGCGCTCTTCCCGAGGTTGCTCACAAGCAGCGCAGCGCTGCGCGCGCACTCAGTCGCGATCCTCAAATACAACGCGTCGCACCCGCGCACCGACGTGCACGTGGACGACGCACTGCTTGCGTTTACCATCGCCCTCTCACCCGCGGAGAGCTTCAAAGGCGGCGGCACCTACTTTGAGAACCTCGACGCGGTCGTCGACATGGCGCAAGGGCATGCAACTTTCCGTCCCGGGAGCATTCGTCACGGCGGCTCAGCGGTCACGCATGGCGTACGCTACGTGCTCGGCGGCTTCATCGCGGTCGCCGACCACGTCGAGCACGTGTGTCCATCGCTCCTCCTGATTGCCTCCTGATGGCCACTGATTGCCACTGATTGCCTCACGATGGCCACTGATTGCGACTCACTACCTTTGATTCCTCCTTATGGCATCGTGAGTGCCACTGATTGCCTCTGATTGCCTCCTGAGCGCAGGTACGCCGGCTCAACGAGCGCGGCAACAGGCTCATGCTCGCGGCGCCAAACGACGAGCTCGCGATGCTGCACGCTGAGAGGCTCTTCCGATGGGCACTCCTTCTCAACCCAAACTGCTCACTCTGCCTTCAGAACCTGGGAGATACGTACCTCCGGCTCGGGCGCGCCGCCGACGCTGAGGTAGAGCTCGGCCGGCACCTGCGCCTGCTGCCGCGCGACTCGGACGCGTACTTTGGGCTGGGCAACGCGCTGCGTGCGCAGGAGCGGCCGGCGGAGGCGCGCGTGGCGTTCGAGGCGGCAGTGGCCATCACGCCCACCGACCATGAGTCTCATCTCGGTCTTGCGGGTGCGCTTGGGGCACTGAATCTCAATGCGCTCGAGGTGGCCGCTTATCGGAATGCCCTCGCTCTCAAGCCAGCGGACGCGACGACGTACATCAACCTGGGCATCGGGCTGTCAGGCCTCGAAGAGGAGGATGCGGCGGCCGAGGAGGCCTTCCGCCGTGCCGTCGATCTCGCGCCGACGGATGCTCGAGCTCCGCTCAATCTCGGCCGTTATCTCGCCAAGCTCTCGCGCCCCGCCGAGGCGATTGCCCTCTTCTACCAGGCAGCTGCGGCCGATGCAGAGTACTTTGTCGAGGTCAAGCTTGGAGTGGGCACAGCGCGCGCGCAGCAGGGAAGGCTACGGGAGGCGCTCGAGCACTTCGCGTCCGCGAGCCGCATGAGCCCGACCAATGCAAAGTTGCAGCAGTCTCTGGTCGATATGGAGGCCCAGGCAGGGCGCGTCGAGGCGTTCACCGCTGGGGCGACCAATGCCGTGGCAGACCTGTGCGGCACGCCATGCGCTGACGTGGTCGATGCGTCTGGCACGAACGTGTGCGCTATCAGCTGGGCCGATGGCTGCGGTGCGGAGGTGCCGCCGCCATCTGGCTTCACCGCCACGAGCACGGTTGCACAGCTCTGCAGACAGAGCTGCGCCTTTTACGTAGCGCAGGAGCTCGAGCGGCAGATGAAGGCGGCGGGCGAGAAACTCATACCGTTGGCAAACTTTGTGCAGAACAAACCATATTAGGAGCAGCAGCCTTCAGCTGTCGTGTACCCGATGGAACCTCACCCTGACCGCTGGCCCACGTGCCTCCAAGTGGTCCGGCTGCGTTGGCGCCGCGCTGGCCCTGGCGCGAGTGCGGCGCGTGATCAACGTACAACGAAAAACTTGGAGTATTTGTGTCACCGCGCAGATGCATGGAACCGCCTTGCATGCCTTCTCACTGAACTTCTTTACTTAATGAATGTATGCGCCAAGACATTGGAGTTCAATGTACATGCTTATTTAAAGCAGCACAATGTGAACCCGACCGAACGCCAAACATGCCCTCACTGCTCTTTCTTCTCGGCTTCCGCTGTCATTTTCTTCGCGTCAGCGCCGCCATCGGTGGAAACGCCAGTGGTGCCCTCGGCCATGCCCTGTGCGAAGCTATCGGCTACCTCCTGAGTCGTGAGAGTCGACGTGATCCGATTGTGAGAGAGATGACAGCAAGGCGGGGCTCCACGACTTTGCGCCTACCTTGAGCCCCGAGGCGGACTTGCCGAAATCTTTTGCCAGCGGCGCGAGCTTCTCGGGACCGAAGAAGAAGAGCGCAATCACGCCTATCACGCCGAGCTCCGCCCAGCCCAGACCAAAGAGGCCCATCTTTGGCGTGGCAACCCGGCTGCATTCAGCGAAGGCTGGACTCGCGGCCGCCACGACGCCTCCGGGCGAGGCCGTGATCGCGTGTCGTGGCCCGTGGGTACGCAGCGGGAGCAGCGTCGTCGCGGTAGTAAACGCTGCAGCTCGCTCGAGCAGCGAGGCGAGCGCGAGGAGTTTACATATCGACACGAACATGGATGAATGGATCTGCACAACCGGAGATTGTCCCAAATAAGAGTGTGACGAGTTTGCGGCGGCGACTACCTGTGTGATGAGAGACATTGCAGACCACCCAGTCGAACTCGGTCAGCTGACATGACTTGACTTGACTTGTCTTGACTTGACTGTGGACAGACCCTCGCAGAGGCGTCCGACAGAAACATGGTCATGGCGACCTTGGAGCTCCTCGCCTCTTCCACCTCGAGCTCTCCGATACTCTCGCTTCCACTGACTGCTGGCTCAATCACAGAAGTGGGTCGCGAGTCGCTCAAGATTGCCGACAAGCGTGTCTCGCGAAAGCAAATCTCGGTCGCTGTGACCGCTTCGGGCACTGTCACTGTCACGCGGCATGGCGCCAACGTTTCCTTCCTCAAAGCCGGGGCGGCTGATCCGACCGAGCTACTGCACGACGTGAGCGTCGTCCTCCACCCAGACTCCATCGTCTTCCTCACGCAGGCACACGACGGAGCCTTCATGCACCCTGTCCGAGTCGTGGTGGCAACCGCAGCCGCAGCACCGCTGTCCGTGGCCGCGCCGTCGATCGAGCCTCTGCCACCAGCGGCGCCTCCGGCTCTTGCGGGTCAGCCCGGCGTGTGGCAGGTCTGGCTGGGCAAGGCCTTTCGCCCATACGACGAGCCGTCGGTGCAGCAGACGCTCGAGTCGGCATTGATGACCGGCAAGTCGGTCGCCAAGATCAGCGTGAGAGGAACGGACTACTTCGTGAGCCTGCACGAGCCGCGTAAGCAGACGAGCGCGGCAGATCCGACCAAGACGCGCCCAGTGCGTCGCGAGGGTGGACCGCCGCCTCCCGATTTGACCGGAGGCTCTGCCGCCGCCGCCGCTGCGGCAGTACCGCCACCTGCCGCCGCCGCCGCTGCGGCAGTACCGCCACCTGCCGCCGCCGCCGCTGCGGCACCGTCACAGCCTCTCCCACCGGCGCCTACACCGGCGCCTACACCGGCGCCTGCACCGACGCCTGCATGGGCGCCACCGCCGTCGCCCGTTGCAGCACCGCCGTCGATAGCCGCCTCCGCTGCCGCAGCAGCCCCGCCCCTGTATGCAGGCGCGGCGGCAGCAGGCGCGGCGGCAGCAGGCGCGGCGGCGGGCGCGGGGCGCAAGCGCAGCCTTCGTGAAATGCTCGCAGAAGAGGAGAGCCGTATCTCAAACCTCGAGGAGACACTGACTGGCGGAGGTTTGACTTCCGACGTCGAGATGGACCTTACATCGCCGACTGTCGCGCCACCCCCGGCTGCGGTCCCACCTCCGCCGCTGCCGCCGCTTCCGCCGCTGCCGCCGCTTCCGCCGCTGCCGCCGCCGCCACTGCAAGCACCGCCAGCAGAAATCCCCCCTCAAATCTCCCCGAGGCCGGCACCGCCACTGCAAGCACCGCCAGCAGCAATCCCCCCTCAAATCTCCCCGAGGCCGGCACCGCCACTGCAAGCACCGCGCGCGCCCTTGCCTCCACCGCCAGCTACGGGCGCCGACGGCGGCCCGCCACCGCCACCTGCCCTCGCGGCGGCCTCTCCGAGACTTACGCTCGCGTTTCCCTCATTGGGAACGATCGGCCCCACCTTGGCGCGCTTCGAGCTCACGCGTGCCGCGAGTGTGCTCGCGCGGGAAGTGGGCGCCTTCTTGCATGCACATCCCTTATTAGGCAACATGCGCCTCGTGTGCGTCGAACGTGACCCGACGGTGCGCTCCGCGCTCGACACGGCGCGCAAAGCCGAGCCCACGCTTGCCGCCGACGACCGTTTCGTCCTCATGGACGGCGCGTTGACGACCATGCGCACGGGCGGCAGGCTCGAGGCGGCGGTGATCGTGAATGCTGCTGATCACAAGCTCTCGGCGCGCGCTGCAGGCCTCAACCGCGAACTCCATTCTGCCGAGCCGTTGCTGCAGAGCCTGACCCGCGCGCGTTACCCGCCGGTTGCCCGGCCCGGCGCCGCGTACCCCGTCGAGCTGCCGGTGGACGCCTCACTGCGGCAGCGCGAGGGCGTCGCGCTCGTCGTGCATGTCGTCGCGCCCAACGTTGAGGATCGCGAGCGTCCGCTCTGCCTCAACGGCGACTACGCGGCCGGCATGCAGCAGCTCGGGGAGACGTACGAGGCGATGCTTGCAGCCTTTGCGGCGCATGTGGGCATGTAATAGTATACTTACAACGCGGTACGGCTCAGGCCCAGGCCCTCTGTTTCCCCACAAGCGGGGGGCGCGCCGCACGTCGCAAGCAAGCAACCTACTTAGTCGTTGCTTGCGTGCTTGCCTGAGAGGCGCCCTAGAGGCACCCCTTGATGAGGGATGTAATTGCGGGGACAGCAGGTCTCTCCCGCGGAAAAAAACCGCTACCAGCTTAATCGGGGTTAAGGCCATCTTCTCTTCACGGCGCCGTAACAGCGCCTCAATGGCCCGTTCCGATGCTTCCGTACTGTTCACCGGAACCATACAGGACATTGGTAAGCTGTAGGGCCGGAAATACGAGCGCCAGGATCAACCCGAACACTAGATGTGACGAAACTGTATCGTGGCGCGG
>Ga0210246_100543_pt1 | contig 34070 bp, 25 predicted proteins | sample ChrtobMetaP3_8mM_FD_155469 | JGI IMG/M metagenome (GOLD analysis project Ga0210246, IMG submission 155469) | Chrysochromulina tobin associated microbial communities from unialgal haptophyte culture, Seattle, Washington, United States - P3_8mM | ecosystem: Host-associated > Algae > Haptophytes >...
CAGGGGTCCAGCCTGGGGGTCCCGAGGGTCCAGGGGTCCCAGAGGGGTCCAGGGGTCCAGGGGTCCCGAGGGTCCAGAAAAGGGGTCTAGAGGGTACAGGGCGGGACCCTCTCACTCGGGATGTCTCACGTAAGGACTCCTAAAAGCAAGACCAACGATCACATTAAATCACACCGGCGACCGGGGCACAACGATGCGCCGAAGCGCACGCACTCTGAAATACGACGCTCAATGAGCGCCGCAGCTGTCGAGCTGTGGGCTGAACGGAGCCGGTTAGTCATTGCCCATCAAGCGCCTCCTCCTCCGGGGCGATGGCGGTTACAATTGCCCATCAAGGGCCTCCTCCTCCGGTGCGATGGGCTCGAGATGGAAGTCGGCCATCGCCTTGGCGATGAGGCGCTTGATGGTCGAATATCCGATGACGAGCTGGAGCAGATTGAACAGCACGAAGAAGGCCGACGTTGCGTTCTCGACAGGGAGATTAAACCAAAGCCACCGCTGGCCCAAGAGGAAATAGACCTGGCATATGAGCTGCAGGATGGTGAGCACCCAGAAGCCGCCGAGCCACGCGACGCGCTCGCGCACGTTGCCCACGTACCCGAGCAGCAGCCTCACCGGTTCGAGCAGCAGCCAGACCCAGAAGATCATCGGCGAGACGACTGCAACCATCAGGGGCACCTCAAAGATACGCGACTTCCAGTAGAAGAGCAGCTGGTTGGAAACGGCCCATACGCAGGCGTACGGCCCGGTAAAGAAGATCATCATCTGGAGCGGCATGCTCGATGCAACCTGGTAGCCTGCGAGCGACGGCCATGGGCGACTTGTGAGTGAGGCATGACAGGGCCAGTGTTTGCAGGTGCAACACAGCGCACGTGACAAGAAGTATTGACCGCCTGCGAGGCCGACCGTCGCGCGCACGCTTGCTATGGCCGACGCCAGGAACGACGGCTGAGCATCTGCCTGCGGTCGGGCCGCACGCGGAGTGTCCGTGATGTCATCCGTGTTGCCGGCGGCGGCTTGCCGGCGGCGGGCAAGCCTTTCTGCCAGCCGGGATGGAGGCCGTCGCTCAGGCGAGGATGGCTCATCGGCTTCGGCCGCGTCGTCATCATCCGAGGGTTCTGCAGGCTGGTCGGCGGCCGAGCTGCTAGAGCTCTCTGTCTGCCCCCGCTGCCGGAGGCCTCGCCGTCTGGGTCCGCCTTCAGAGGAGGCCATGAAAATGACGTTGCGTTCTTTCTATGATCTGTGAACGCACGTTTGGCGTCGCGCACGTGCGCGCACGTACACGACGCGTCGCTACCTAGTACCAGAACCCTATATGCTCAAGACTTTACACAAAGCCGCGCGCCCCACGTCAACGGAACACTCAGCGATTCAGGGCATGAAGCTTACGGCTTCAGGCGTGGGCGTCTCCCTCTTATGCAGCGCAGTTTTACTGTATGGTTGGTTCGCCGGCTGGTTCCAGGCGCATTTTATGGTATTCGGATGCCTCTTCATCTTCATGATTTACAAGAAGTGGGAAGCAGGCCAGCCGTGGCCCGATTATGGCGGTCGTATCACCTCGGTGCACAGCGTCGCCGAGTGGGATGCGCTGCTGAAGAGCAGCGGCAGCAAGTTGGTCGTGGTCGATGCATACGCGCTCTGGTGCCCTCCTTGCAAGGCCGCCGCGCCAACGTACGCGCAGATGAGTGAAGCCTTCTCCCCAGACTCCGTCACGTTTGCCAAATTCAACACGGACGAAGCTGGCGACTTGGCCCGCCAGCTCGGCATCACGGCCATGCCGACATTCAAGCTCTTCAAGGGCGGCGTGGAGGTGGATATGATGAGAGGCTGGGCCGGTGAGGCCCAACTGGCAGGGCTCCTCAGGAAGCACGGCGCAAAGGACGCAACCAAGAAGGCCGATTGATGAGATTGGGAGACTCAGCGACAAACGCAGCGAGAGAGAATGAGAGAGAGGGAGACGGATGATGGCCGGGACCTATCACTTGATGACCCCGCGGCCTGTCCATCAGAGTGTATGCGGTCGCCTTTGGCGCTCCGCTGCGATTCGCGCACTCCCATACTCCCGCATTAGCAACGGTCCTACCATAAGCGTTAGCAGAGCCCCCTAGGAGGCTCATCTCAACGCTTATATCGATGTCGAGAGCCCACCATGAGATTTGGAGGGACGAGGCCCAAAGAAGTTGTCAGCTCCATTGGTCAGCTCAATGGGTGGTTACCACTTGTCGCGGACCGACGGGGGGGCGCGACGGCGCGTCATTGGGTCGCTCTCCGCCTGCATGTCCATGTGTCTAATGTGTTCATAATGAAGACGTGTCCGAAATTTGGTTGCATGTCTTCTCTGTGTCTCGTTTCACTGTTAACAAGAAAGCCCAAGACTTGACACAAAGCCGAGCTTCCACACAACACGCGTTCCGACAGTCGTCGACGGAACACTATGAGCATGAAGCTTACGGCTTCAGGCGTGGGCGTCTCCCTCTTATGCAGCGCAGTTTTACTATATGTATATGGTTGGTTCGCCGGCTGGTTCCAGGCGCATCCTTTTATGGTATTCGGATTCCTCTTCATGATTTACAAGAAGTGGGAAGCACGCCAGCCGTGGCCCGATTATGGCGGTCGTATCACCTCGGTGCACAGCGTCGCCGAGTGGGATGCGCTGCTGAAGAGCAGCGGCAGCAAGTTGGTCGTGGTCGATGCATACGCGCTCTGGTGCCCTCCTTGCAAGGCCGCCGCGCCAACGTACGCGCAGATGAGTGAAGCCTTCTCCCCAGACTCCGTCACGTTTGCCAAGTTCAACACGGACGAAGCTGGCGACTTGGCCCGCGAGCTCGGCATCAAGGCCATGCCGACATTCAAGCTCTTCAAGGGCGGCGTGGAGGTGGATATGTTAAGTGGCAGGTGGGGCCAGCTGGCAGGGCTCCTCAAGAAGCATGGCGCAAAGGACGCAACCAAGAAGGCCGATTGAGAATTGAATTGGGAGACACGGCGTCACACGCAGCGAGAGAGATGGAGAGCGAGGGAGTGGGAAGAGAGATGTGGAAAAACGTGACGTTCACTAAAGAAACTCGAGCACTCACGAACGAGCGTAGCGTGAACACGATGATGCAAGGTGTGTGCGGGAATGAGGGCGTCCTACTCACTAATGAGGACCTTCTTGAGCTTCTTGCTGTGCTCGTGCGTGATCGGCGCCTCGACGCGCTACCTAGACGTGCTTCCGTCCTTCCGTCCGGCCAAGAGCCTGCGCGAGTGCCATGTGCACAAGTGCGAGCGACGGCCGTCCGATGAGACGTTCACGGCACGAAAATGCCACCGCCGCAAGGGCCACCTTGAGCCGATGGGGTCGCAGCAGAAATCGATGCCCAATGTGCCCCGCGTGACGATGTCGGACCCGCGTGCCTTCTACGAAAAGTATGTTGCTGCGGCTGAGCCCGTCGTGCTCGCTGGTGCGGCCGCGGCCGCGACTAGTGGCGTCGAGTGGACCAATGAGTTCCTCTCACGGTGGTGCCACCTCGACAACGGCCGCCCATGGCACGCGATCGTGGAAATGAACAAGGTTATCGTAAGCAACACTCGCCACCCGTTGCTGCAAGAGATCGCTGGTGAGCCGGTCAATTTTTGCACTTTCCTGCGCGACTACCTCAAACCGGAGTACAAGGACAACATGTATCTGATCTCGCCGCTGACAGACCCGGGCGTGCAGCTTGGCAAGCACGTGGAGATGCCGTCGGTGCTACAGTGCCCCGAGATCCACGAGTCGGTGCATGAGACGCGCCTGTGGATGAGCTCGGGCAACTCCTCGAGCTCACTCCACTTTGACACGCACGAGAACCTGATGCTGCAGGTCTTTGGCACCAAGTCGGTCTACATGTTCCCGCCCTCGCAGTCGCACAAGACGTACATGGACTATCACGACCGATATGGCCTCTCGCCTGTTCACCCGGAGCGCGTCGACCTCGACAAGTGGCCCATGTTCGCGCAGCTCGAAGGCGGCATGGTGGCGCATCTGCACGGCGGTGACGCGCTCATGATACCCGAAGGGTGGTGGCACCAGGTCCGCACGCGCCCCGGGCGCAACGCGGCTGTCACGTGGGAGTTCGAGCCCTACGAGGAGCTTTTAAACAATTTCTGGCCGGCTGATAACTTCGGCCGCTTGTGGTCGAGCCAGGTGCTGTGAAGAGAGCTGCCCTGTGAAGAGAGCTGCCCAGAGAAGAGAGCTGCCCTGTGAAGAGAGCTGCCCTGTGAAGAGAGCTGCCCAGAGAAGATTGCCACTGATTGCCGCGGTGTGCCACTGACTGCCACGGTCGCCACGGATTGCTATGGGCTGCCACTGACTGAGCCAGGTGCGGCGCAAGTACGCCATGAAGACGAATCTCACGACGCGCGGCGGCCCCATTGCATGCAACGAGACGTTACCGGCGCGAACGACGGCCGACACGTACAGGTGCAACGAGCGCCAGAACACAGGTGAGGCCTGCACCTTCCGATGCATCCCGCAGTCGTGCGTCACACAGCAGCTGCAAGCGAAGCTCGCGGGCGGCGTTAATGACCGAGGTAAGTACGGATACGGCAACGAGCTGCACGAGCTACTCTCTACTTTTCGGTAAGGCGAACGTTGAAGCCGGGGGCCGGGACGACTCGACTCCTCGACTGAGACGAAACCGGGCGCGGCGACCGGACCGGCGGTGCGGAAGGAGGGTGCCGATCTTCGCCGAGATCGCGCGCCCCAGTGGCTCCCAGAACTGTTCACATGACACAACCGTGTTCATGTGTGAATAGTATTGCTATTGGGTGTCTGAACCGATGATATCGGAGCCATCGTATGCGGTCGAGGTTGTCTAGTTTAAGTCTAGTTGCCTTTCCAAGCGGCCGAAATACCTATCAGGTCGTGCGGGGGCCCACTCCTGACTCTCACTCTGGTCCGTGTTGACTGGATCGGCGTCGGATAGCCGATACGCCGGATAGCGATCGCGCACCCCGAAACCGGGACCGCGCGCGATACACCGACGACGCGACACCTCCCGAACCCGATGGTGGTCCTAGTACGTCTTTGCCTCTTTGGTGCGTGCGCGGTGCGCAGTGGCGCCACAGTCCCGGACTCCGCACAGCTTTCATTTTACTTTCCGATTACGAGCTGCTTTGACTCCTTTCGTAAAACTGTGAGTTGCCCGACGCGAGCGTTGAATGGACGCCCCACATGCTCGAGAGCACTTTCCCTTCCGTCTCTGCGCTGAAGGTAGAGTGAGTGGCCTATGCGCACTGTGTGCCATCGTCTTCCTCCGGCTGCCAGGAAGGCGAGAGGGAAGCTACTCACTCCTCCTCCTCGCTCTTCGTCTGGCCCTCGCCGACGTTGAACCGAACAAAACGCGATACGCGGATGTTCTCGCCCATTTTGGTAATGTACTGGGAGATCAGGTCCTTGACCGTGATACTGGGGTCGCGAATGTAGGGCTGGTCGAGCAGCAGCTTCGTCTTCACCAGCTTCTCGACGCGGCCGGTCACGATCTTGTCCACGATCGCCGCCGGCTTGCCCTTGAGGTCCTCCGCCTGCGACTCAATCTTCTTCTCCTTCTCGATGTAGTCGGGCGAGATGTCGTCCATGCTCACGACCTCGACGGTCGGGCACGCGGCAACCTGCATGGCAATGGTCCTGGCCAGCTCTGACAGCGTCGGGTTCTTGGCCACGAAGTCGGTCTCGCAGTTGACCTCCACCATCACGCCAAGCTTTGCGCCGGTGTGGATGTATGTCTCAACGATACCCTCCAGCGCCTTGCGCGAGGCCTTCTTCTCAGCCGAGGCTAGGCCCTTCTTGCGCAGCTCCTCGACAGCCTTCTCGAAGTCACCGTTCGCCTCCGCGAGCGCCTCCTTGCACTTCATCATGCCCGCGCCCGTCGCCTCTCGCAGCTTTTTGACGTCCCCTGCGCTGACCTGAGCGACGACGGCGGACGTACGCGGAGCGCCGAGGGCGAAACGGTGCGGTGCGCCACCCACCGTCGAATAGCCGGCCGCCGCGCACAGCGAGGCGACCACGAGCAGCAGAGTTTGCCGATACAGCATGGCGAGTGGACGAGGAATTTCCGTGTGCTCCCCCGAGGTCATGAGATCTCAACTATCTCGCCAACACGGCGTTTTTCCGACGCATGGACCCATGAAGAGTAACCATTTGAAGATAGAGTTCCTACACGTGCCTGCCTGCGCACTGGGACTGGCAGCTGCTGGGACGTGAGGGCAAGCAAGCAAGCCGAGCTAAATCACAAAATGAGTCGAACGCGGGACTTTGCTAGTTTGCTTGCTTGGGCTCGCGAGAACAATGGAGTCGTCTCCAGGCTGAAGCCCCACGCCGGCACGCAGCCGCCTCAAAGCAAGTCGAAGGCCCTCGCTGCCTCACGCGAGTAAAGTTAAGTCAAGTCAAGTCAAGTCAAGTCAACTTGACTTGCCTCATATGACCCCGCATCTGCCCAAGTCCATGGCCCAGCGCTCCAGCAGAAGGGGGGTCTCCTTGCGCCCATAGGTCAGCCGCACCCGCTCGGAGGCGTCCGATACGGCGCGCGCGCTCGATACGGCGCGCTCTATACGGCGCCCACCGGTCAGCCGCACCCGCTCGGAGGCGTCCGTCGGAGCCGCGGCGCTCGCGCTCGATAGAACGGCGCGCGCGCTCGTCTCGGCGCCCTCCCCTTCGTGATGGTCAAAGAGCGTCCCCGGCATCAGCATGAGGCCGGCACGCGCGCGCAGCGCGTCGCAGTACGCCTCCGCGTCTACAGGTACACCAGTGCGCCCACGCAGCCGCACGAAGGCGAAGGTGCCCGCACGAGGCTCTGCCCATTCGAGATGCTGCGCGAGCACACGCACACAACCATCTGCGGTCACCCTTGGCCATCCGCGCTCATCAGCGGCCATCCGCGGTCATCAGCAGCCATCAGCAGCCAACAGCAGCCAACAGTGGGCCACGCACCTCGGGATGGGCGCCCTGATGAGGGAGACAATCAGCGAGGCGCTCTGATGAGGGAGGCAATCAGTGGGCCACGCACCTCGGGATGGGCGCCCACCACGGCGCGCGCCGCCTCGAGCCCCGCGGCAAGCAGGGCGTGGCTGCGCGTGAGTAGCGTTGGTCGCGCCCGCAGCGCGATGAGCGCGAGGACTTCGGAGGGTGTGGGCGGGCAGATGGTCGTGTAGTCTTTGAGCTGCGCGATTCGCGCCTGATGAGGGAGACAATCAGCGAGGCGCTCTGATGAGGGAGGCAATCAGCGAGGCGCTCTGATAAGGGAGGCAATCAGCAAGGCGCTCTGATGAGGGAGGCAATCAGCGAGGCGCTCTGACGAGGGAGGCCATCAGCGAGGCGCTCTGATGGAGGGAGGTAATCAGTCGCACTCACTCCGCCGCGTACCATGAAGGCGGCGTCGCGCGAGGCAAGCCATCCAATGCGTAGCCCTGGGAGCCCGACTGTCTTCGACAGACCACTCAAGCTCACACCGCGTGAATAGGCCTCGACTGCGGCGGCGAGCTGCGCGCTGCCTGGGTGCTCAAGGCCGCGGTACCTGATGAGGGAGGCCATCAGGGAGGCCATCAGGGAGGTCATCAGGGAGGTCATCAGAAAGGTCATCATGTGTCCTCAGTGAGGTCCTCAGCGTACATCTCGTCGATCATCAGGTGCGCGCCGCTCGCTTCCACAGCGGCAACCACCGCCTGCAGCTCCTCCGGGGTCGGCAGCGCGCCCGTTGGATTGTGCGGCCAGTTGGCGATCACGAGCTTGGTGCGACTGGGTCGCAGCAGCGAGTGTAGCGTGGACACCTCGAAGCGTGCCGGGCTGCCCTCGGGCCGCCACGCACTCACCTCGCACCCAATTGAGCGTGCTACCTCACTCAGGCTCTGGTAGTGCGGCACTGTGGTCACCACGTGATCGCCGGGCGAGAGGAGGGCGCGCGCCGTCAGGTAGATCCCCTCCTGCGGCACGCACACGTTGATCTGGCGCTCGTCGATGCCGCCGCTGTATATGGCAGCGATCTCTCGGCGCAGCCACGGGCTACCCTCATTGTGCGATGGATATCCGAGCGAGAGCGTGCGCCAGCGCTCAGCACCCTCGTCGTCAGCGTGAGCAAGGAGCTCGTTCATGGTGAGCGGTTCCGTCTCCGACGACGAAAGCGACGCGGAGCCATCTGTCCATCCAGGGTAACGCTCGACGAGAAACGGGCGCAGTGCTGTCGGGGTGCCAGAGCGCGGCCGCTCGAGTTCGAGGAGCTCTTTGCGTGGTTGCGAGCGCGGCTGCGGGCGGAGACTCAACAACCGTCTCATCCTCGAAGCGGCCATCGCGGGTGAGTGTTGGGCGGACTGACCACATCGGGAGGCGAATCGGAACCTCTGACCCCAACTTGAGCGGCCAACAACTTGATCATGAGCAAATTTTTCTGGATCTCGGTCCGTTCACAGCTTTACTCCGTGGCCGCCCCTCACGATGGCGATCTCCAAGCCGGCGATTGCACTGAAGGCCGATGCTTACACTGTCCTCTTCCTGCACTGCTGCCGATACCCCACGCGCTCGCTCAACGGCCTGCTTTTGGGAAGCGCTGCTGCGGACGGCTCGGTGAGCGTCGAGATGACGTTGCCGCTGTTTCACACGCAGATCTCGCTCGCGCCGATGCTCGAGGCGGCGCTGCTGCTCGCGGATGAGTACTGCCAGCAAAACGGGCTGCAAATCGTCGGCTACTACCAGGCGAACGAACTTGTCGACGACCTTGACCTCGGCCCGTTTGGCAAGCGGATCAGCGACAAGATCCGCTCGCAGGTGCCGGCTGCAGCTGTCTTCGTCGTTGATGGCGCGAGTATGCACCCTTCGGCGACCGACCTGCGGCTGATTACGCAGGGAGCGGATGGGAAACGCGGCGCCGCGCCGTTCATCGAGGGCGATGCCGAGGGCTGCATCGTGCGCCTCGAGAGGTGCATCGCCAACAGCCTGCAGCACGAGATCATCGACTTTGACGCGCACCTCGATGACCCCGAGAAGAATTGGCTGGGCAACGCAGCTCTGCTCGTGCAGTGAGCCCTCCGGATGGCGGGGGCGAGCCATGCGCCAGCCCAGAGCTGCACAGCGTACGAACGGTGCCCAACGGGCGCATCCGACACTCGCTACGGTCAGTCCGGCCGACGTCGCCCACACCCGCCCTGTGGCTGTGCCCACACGGCGCTGCCCACGTCGCTCGTCCCCCGGTCGGTTCTCGTTCTGCGAGCGGGTGAGGACAGCTTGTCGTTTTCATGTACCTACGTCACAAACGTTGAGCCTTAATGAAATGACCCGCGCGCCGGCGCGCAGTCCCCCGGGCGCAAAGATTATACGCGACGAAAAAAGCCGGGAGGTTCCGGCGCGCCCGCGGCCCCGGGCCGTCCGGCGTCACGGTCACAGACGCCGCCTCGCCGCGACGCGCTCACCGCTCAGGGGTCCGGCCCGGGCGCGCCGCGGCCACGGCACCCGCGACAAATGGTAATCGTTGATATCAATCGGCACCAGAGATGATCGCGGCCACATCGAGATTTATCTGCCTCCATTTTCTGCTCCGGTCTCGCGGAGACGCCGACGGAGACAGCCGCGCACGAGAAGCGTCTCGGCTGGCCGATCGGTCGTGCGGGGCTGCAAGTTTGGTCTGGCGTCTCACCTTCGCGTGTGCATCTCTATCCGGATACCGGAGGTCCGCTGTGCCCTCGAGCCTGAGGTTTGCTCTCTCTCTCTCTGCATCTCGTCCATTGTCTCTCGCTCTCGCTCTCGCTCTCGCCGCCGTCCTCGTCGTCTTCCACCGAAACTACCTCTCTCGCCCCACGCACCCGCAGCTATCCGCATACTCGATCTCGTGCCATCTCGCGCGATCTCAGACTCGATCTCGCGCCATCTCGCGCGATCTCAGCTAATGTCCTCACTGTCCGGAGCGCATCAGGTGCGAGTGACGATTGAGGGAGTCAGGCGCGAGCTTGCCGCGGCAGATGCGCGAAAAGTCCGACGCGACGCACTGGAACTCGGCCTGCCCGAGCGCCGGCTGCTGCAGCACGAGCGCCGCGAACGACCGCATCGTCACGCCCTGGGGGTCGATGGCACCCGTAATCAACCCGTCGGACGCGCCGTGTTGGGCGCACAGCAGCTCGTTGAGCCACGTGGCCACGGCGCCTGGGCATGCCTCGACGAGTACGCGCATGAGCTCGACCTGGTGGTCGACGAGATTGTCGGGAGATACGGCGGCCAGACCCGAAAGGCATTCGCGCAGCAGCTGCTTGCCGGAAGCCTGTGTGCACACGACGGACGAGACCATGTCAGATGACATCCGAGTTCATAGACCATCCGAGTTTATAGACCATCAGAGGGGCAGTCGGAGGGGCAGTCAAAGGCACACGCACCTGGATGCACATGACCGACGTCTCGCGGAAGGGGTTGGCCGCCTCGGTCGGGCACATGAAGAGGCAAATGAACGTGAGCACGGCGCGCGTGTGCTGAAACTCCTGGTGGCGTACGCAGGCGACGGCAGCGTCGAACAGGGCGCCGGCGCACGGCAGCGAGAGCAGCAGGCCTGGTTGGAAGACGAGGCAGCGATGGCACATCTCCCAGAAGGCGGTGAGGAGCTCGGGTTGTGCCTGCTCGATCGGGGAGGCACACTGAATCAGTCGCAATCCGTCGCCATCCGTCGCAATCCGTTGCGATCCGTCGCCATCCGTCGCCATCGGGCGTACCTCGGGTTCCTTGGTGGAGGAGAGCCACGCGCAGAAGAAGTTGACTAGCTCCGACATGACGAAGAGCAGCGTGTCGTGCAGCTCATCGTCCTGCTGACGCCCATACTGCTCGATGGCGTCGCGCAGCGTCGAGAGAACGCCCACGACAGGTGTCGAAGGGAAGGTACGCGCGAGCTCGTGCAGCAGCTGCGGCAGCAGTGGACGCATGAGCATGCCCATCGTAGCCATCATACGCGAGTAGAGCTCGCACATGGCCTGCACCACCACCGCCTCGGAGCGGTAAGCGCCAGCCACCTGCGGGGGAGCGAACGCGCCGGTGTGAGCACTTGCATGCAGGGCAGTTGGTCAGGTCATGCCTCCAACCTGCACCAGAAGATCCCAAACGCCGCTCGGCATCACGGGCAATCAGACGCAATCAGACGCAATCAGACGCAAGCAGGAGCAAGCAGGCGCAAGCAGGCGCAATCAGACGCAATCCCAATCAGGCGCAGTGAACACCTGCAACAGAAGATCCCACACGCCGCTCTGCATCACGGGCAGCACCGGATTCACATTCGCCGCCGCGCCGGGCACGTCGACATTGTAACGGTCGCAGAAGCGGATCGCAGCGCCCACAAGCGCGACCTGAGTCGCCACATTCTCCGCGGACTGTCGACGCCAGGCGCCCACGCCCGCCTCCCCTGCCGTCGCGCCGTGCTGCAGCGCATTCTGCAGCAGCGTGCACGGCGTACGCAGCAGTTCGGTGAGAGCTGATCGCGCCTGGTCGTCGCGGGAGGGCAGCTCGGCCACGAGCCGCGCGAGTCCCTCGGCTAAGGCGATCCTGAGCTCGGCCGTGAGCTCAACGTTGCTCAAGGCCGGCTCGCAGACGCGTAGCAGTGCGAGCACGGTCTCTTGTCGTCCGAGCTGCCGCTTGGCATGCACGCAGAGCGAGCGGAAAGCAATGGCGGCATGCTCGGCGGCTCCATCAACCACGAGCGAGCTCAGCACGAAGTGCACCACGCCCTCGAGGCTATGCGAGTGCTCGGCAGCGAGCGTCTTGCCGAAATTGCCTACCAGACGCACCGCGCTCGCGCGCACCTGCCAAATGAGGGAGGGAACTCTTCAGCACATATTGCCAAATTAGGGAGGTAGGGAGCTCATCGGCAGCATGCATCGACCAAGTGGCCTGAGCCAGACCAACCGTGCTCGCGCGCGCACACCTGGGCCGGCTGCGTCGCAAAAGCGCCCGCGGCGATGGGCGTGAGGAGGGACTCGACGAGGGCCTGTGATGAGGGATGCAATCGGAGGCAAGCAGGGAGGCAAACAGGGATGTGAGGAGGGACTCGACGAGGGCCCCATGGCGTATGCATGGCAATCAGTGGCGATTAGCGCGATTAGCGGCAATTAGTGGCGTGTGCGTGGCGGTGAGTCGGAGTGAGTGGCAAGTAGTGGCAGTGAGTGGCAAGTAGTGGCGATGAGGGGCATGGGGGATGGCAATCAGGCGCAATCAGTGGCCATCAGAGGGGTCTTCACACCTTGATACTCGAATTGAACTCAAGCTGGCGCTGCGTCGACGCCGGGTCGGCTGCCAGCGTCTCGTGCTCGCGGCTAAGCGTTGTCTTGAGCTCTGCATGCAACACGCGCGTGGCCCAGCACACAAGCTCGAGCTGCTGCCATGGCGGTGGTGCGCCACCCCCTCCCGCGGGCGACTCGAGACGAGCGCGCAGCGTGCCGATGAACTCGGTGCGTAGAAGCTGCAGGCACGCAGTCAGCAGCTCTTGCCCCGACTGCTCACGGAAGCGCTCAAAGTCGTCCTCTTCGAGGGAGGTCTGCAACCGAGAATGGGTGAGGAGCAGTGTGAAGACACAGGTGTGAAGACGCAGGTGTGAAGACGCAGGTGTGGAGACGCAGGTGTGAAGCCGCAGGTGTGAAGACGAGAGGACGCAATCCACGGCACCGCATCGGTGCACTCAGAGGTCCTCCTCTCGCACCATCCGAGGTCATCCCAGGTCATCCGAAGTCATCCAAGGTCATCAGAGGCCATCAGAGGTCCTCAGAGGTCCTCAGAGGTCCTCAGAGGTCCTCAGGGGCCCTCCTCTCGCACCTCGTCCTCCCAGCTTGTGAAGCTCTGCGGAAGCGTGCACTTGGCGAGCACGCGCATCTGGAGCTCACGGTACAACGGCACACCTGATGAGGGAGCCAATCAGAGGTCATCAGAGGCAATTAGAGGCAATCAGAGCTCATCTGGAGCTCGCGGTACAACAGCACACCAAGCTGCGGATGGCGCTGCGCGAGCGGGGTGTCTTGGATGGACGCCCAGAAGTCCACCGTGAGCTCAGCCACCCGGAGATCGGCGCCCAGGCAGCAGAAGAGTAGATTGACCAGCGGGAGGAGTGTGTCATCTTGGCAGGTAGACACGATGTCCACCGCTCGGTCAGCAAAGGCGCAGAGGGCGCGGCAAAAGTGGTACTGGGACTCGCTCATTGTCCCGTCGTCGGCGGCGGCCGCCTCTTTCACACGTAGCTGGTCGGCGACGAGTTGCAGATGGTTCGAGATCTGATGGGTCAATGCAACCTGATGAGGGGTGCAATCCGCGGTCCTCAGCAGTGATGAGGGATGAGGGGTGCAATCCGCGGTCCGCAGCAGCGAGCAGCGGTGACCAGTGGCAAGGGAAAGGGCAGGGCAAGGGCAGGGCAAGGGCAGGGCAAGGGCAGGGCGATGGCAGGGTCAGGGAAGGCCCAGGGAAGGCCCAGGGCAATGCGCAGACACACCTGCCGCTCGACGCCGACAGAGAGCACGGTGTTGTTGGAGGAGAGCAGCTCGACGAAAGCGTCAGCGGCGGCGACGACGAGCGGCTCGACGGGCGAGGTGAAGGCGCCGAGGACGCACTGCAGCAGCGCGGGGAAGCTGTCCGCGAGCATCACCAGCGAGTACCCCATCTCAAGGCTGTTCCACTTTTCGAGACATTTGAGGCACTGCGTGACACACTCTGCGTGCTCGGGCCCGCTGCCGGCGCCAAAGTGCTCGACCACGGCCGTAAGGAGCTGCAGCACCTGCGGGAGCAGCCCGCGCAGCTCGGGGCGCCCCTCGAGCATCGCGCCCTCGCCCGACTGCACACGCTTAAGGGTGGGCGCGCTCGATGCGAGCGTCATAGGCCCTCCGTCACCGGACGGCGCCTGCGCTGTGGTGCGCTCGAGAAGCTCCTGCGGTAGCGCGATGAGGAGCTCGATGGCGACGGCCGCACCCTTGCCCGACGGGTCTTTGGCGAGCGTGAGCGCATCCGTCGCGAACGACTCGAGCGCGCCCGACCGCACAGCCGCCGCCGCGAGCGCAAGGCACAGCTGCTTGGACGCTGCAGTCAGTCGCATGAAGCCGTCGGGCGCGCCAACGGGGATCTTGCCGACGACCTCCTTGAGCACGCCGTAGATCTGCGCCTTGGCGCCCTCGGGGAGCGAATGCCACTCCGAGCACACCTTCATTTTGAACATGTTCGCACCGATAAACTGCACCTTCTCATCCGGATCAGAAAGAGCTGTGCGCGCGGCCTCCCACGCGGGGAACGTGGCAGTGAACGACATTAGCCACGCGTTCGCCTCCCCGCGCGTCTTCGCGGGCGAGGTGGGCGCATACAGCGCATAGACAGCCTGTTTGAGCTTCTCGGCGTCGCCCATATTGCGTGCGGTGCGAGCGAAGAGCCGCCGTCGTGGGCTGCGAAATTCGTGATCGTGATTCGTGAACGACTTGGAAACGCGTTACCGACGGCATAAGCCGTGTGGTAACTCCCGGTGTGTAAAACATGAAACTCCTGCGCTCGGTCAATCACTCACTCTATGTCAATCACCACTCTATAACCGCGGGTAATCGTCAAAAGATATCGAAATAGGTGCAATCGCCGGCGTTCGCAGCGGCCGCCTCTCTACTGCGAGCCGCCCCGCCGCTCTGCGCGGCGTCGCCATCGAGAACGCGCACGGTGCCATCTTGCGAAATCTCGAGCGCCTGGCTGGCGCCCGACATGACGAACTCACTCATGCCCGTGTCGCAGCGCCACACGAGGCCATCGCACGCGGCGTTGATGACGCGCTGGGGCGTGTGGCCGACGACGAGTCGCGAGACGCCCAGCCGCGCGAGCGACTGCCGCAGTGCGTCGCAGTGTTCGTGTGAAGGCTGCTCGCCACTGGGGGACGAGAGCAGCCGCCCCCAAATGGGCGATTTATCGCGTTCTGCCATGTGGCTTAGCGCGAGCGGCAGGCACGTGGCGGCCGAGTACTGCGGCCGGCCACTGCCCTGGAAGCCATCCACCTCCACCAGCGTGCAAATCACATCGTCCTCCGGCTGGGCAGGCTCACCTCGGAGCCACCGCTGCGTCGCTTGGTTGAGCGTCTCGAGGCTCTCTCGCGTCGCATCGGCTGGGAGGTGCGCGTGCACGAAGCAAGAGTCGCCAATGATGGCCGCAACTGTGCAGCAGTCGGCCATCTCCGACGCGATCGCGCCGCCGGGTGCAAAAGCCAGCAGCCTGTCGGTGCCAAAGGCTCCATGCCCTGCTGGGTGAATGAAGTTGCTCGCAATGGCACACACGTTCATCACCTCGTGGTTCCCGAGCAATCGGATGACACGACCTCCACCAGCCCGCGGAGCATCAGCCTGCAGTCGACGCAGAAGCGACCAGCATTCGGCCTCGTTGGCGCCGCGATCGAGCAGGTCGCCCAGCTGCACGAGGGTGGCATCCCCGCCAATCCAGCGCTCGTTGCCGTCGACGAGTCGTGCATTCCGCAACGTGCGCACGAAGGCGGGGTAGTCTCCGTGCACATCGCCGATGGCCACCACGCGGCCCGGCGCCGCGTACTCGAGACTGAACGCTGAGGCGGTCAAGGAGTGGATGAAGATGAGGACGTGCCGCATTTCGCGGGCCTAGGAATCCTACCCGTTTGACGGACGATTTCGTCAAGTCTTCAAACAATCAAGGAATGCAAGCAAACGTTCTCTGAACATTACGCTGCCGGTTAACTCTCTCAAGTCTACCCCAGCCTCCGCCCCTTCTCAGCCAAGGCGATGATGCTTCGCCTGTGGAATGAGTGATCGTCTTCTCGACTCGGAGGTCCTCTCTCGGCGCGCGGGGCGGCACACCGAACGTCTGTGAGAGCCCGCCACTTGACCCATCGACAATGCCGCTTCGCCTGCTCGTTCCAGAGCAGCAGATCGCCACCATCGCCAATCGGATGTGCTTTTGCGTCGATCTCGGCCAGATCGCGACGCCGACGCGCTTCTGGAACCCTCTAGGTGCGGCCGGCGACTCCCTCGAGGTCATCGGCCGGCCCACATTCGACTTTGCGCGGCCGCGGCTCCGTGGCCTCGCACAGGCGCTTGCGCCTGCGTACTTGCGCATCGGTGGGACCGAAGCGGATCGCTCCTTTTACGCCCTGGACGGTTCTGATCCGACGACGCCGCCGGCACCCTTCACCTCGGTCCTGCACGCTCGGCACCTGGATGCCGTTGGAGACTTTGCACGCGCTGTGGGCTTCGAGCTGATGTTGACGGTGAACGCGGGATGGGGTGCGCGCTCGGTCCACGGTGCATGGTTGAGCGACCAGACGCGCACTCTGCTCCGCTACGTAAGGACTCACAGCATCCCGCTCACTGTGCTCGAGCTCGGCAACGAACCGAACGCGTGGCCGTACTTGCAGCGCGGCCTGGCGATCTCACCTGAACGGTACGCGCAAGACCTTCTCGCGCTCACGAGCGCACGCGACGACGAGCTGCCGGGTGCGCTCGTCGCGGCGCCCGCGACCGCCTTCTTCCCCACGATAGGCGAGGTGCCCTCCATCGTAGCGAGCTGTTGGCCACCAAGGCTGCTCGCGGCAGGCGACTTCCAGGCGCGAGCGCTCGCAGCGGCTGAGCGGCTCGCACTGCCGGACATCGTGACGTGGCACTACTACCCTGGGCAGAGCGACCGCGCGGTTGGGCTGCACAAGTACCGGTTTGCGGCGGCCATCTGCCTGCTGGCCCGCCTTCTGGTGCGCCTCGGCTTCGGATCTCGACGCCAACGGAACCCTTCAGTGTGGATGCGGTTCGTCTCGAGGCTGGTGGGCCTAGCTGCGCTGGGCTCTTTGGCGGCGTGCGTGCTGGTGCACGTCGTGGTGACGCCCGTGAACCTCAAGTCGCTCAGCTCGCCCGCGGTGCTCGATCGCGTCGCCGTGTGGGGACGTGCGGTGCGAGCCACGACCCTCGCAGTCGAGCCTCCCAGCCGTCGACCAGCGGTGTGGTTAGGCGAGACGGGGAGTGCACAGGCGGGCGGGCAGCCCGGCGTGAGTGGGCGCTGGGCCGCAGCGCTTTGGTGGCTAGACCAGCTAGGCTCTCTCTCGACGCTCGGGCAGCAGGTGCAGTGCCGCCAGACCCTCTCGGGGTCGGACTACGGCTTACTGCATGAGGGGACACTCGAGCCGACGCCCGAGTACTGGGTGAGTGTGCTCTGGAAGCGGCTCATGGGGACTACTGTCCTTGCCGCGAGCGCCGAGGGCGCTGCCGACACCCTTCGCGTCTATTGCCACCTCGCCGCATCGAATCTCCCGCCACCTCGGTGGCGCTTTCCAGGGATGCCAAAGCCGCCCGCCACTCGGCGGCCGCGGACGACGTGCCTCATCATCAATCTTGCGGAGACCCCCACCGAGCTCGAACTACCCGCGTGGGCTCGCGCACGCGAGGCAGAGCTCTGGCTGCTGCAGGGCGTCGAGGGCCGGCTTGACGCCGCTGAGCTGACCATTAACGGTGTGAGGCCGCATGCATCCGCTGAAGGCGAGGTGCCATCGCTGCCCGGTGCCAAAGGCGCCCTCGATAACGAGGTTCTCACCCTCCCCGCGGCCGCGGCAGCATTCGTTTGCATGGGGTGAATACGCGCGGGGCGAGCACGCATGACATGGGGTGAGTACGCAAGGGGTGAATACGCATTGGGTGATCGCATAGATTGCTCCACCTCGACGACTCGGCCAACGGGTCACTCGACTGCACGCTCGCGGCTCTTTGTGGCGTCGGGACGACGAAACGTTGGAGGCAAGTTGGACGAACGAACGCGAACGACCCCAACGCACGGATCGGATATCAACACCCAACGCTTGCCGTGCCGTCTGGTCCGTCAACGTAACAAAGACCGTGCGATGCGTTCGACCTGTTCGTATGAGAAGTCGTGTACCTGCCATCTTCAGACGAGAGACCCAGTTTTGATGAGACCAACTTCACACTTCAACATCCATGAAGGCGGCGCTCCAGCGCTCTCTCTGCGTTGCCGCCGCGGCCTCGGTGGCCATGGCCGCGCCGAATCGCATTCGCCTCTATGTCCCTTCGCAGCCCCTCGTGGCAGGCGGCCAGCTTGCGCTGAGCGACGCACAGCGCCATCACCTCTACAGTGTCATGCGGCAGCGCGAGGGTGGGAGCGTAGCGGTGTTCAATGGTGTGGACGGTGAGTGGGAGGCGCAGATCGATGTCCTCAGTAAGCGCGCGTGCCACTTGAGCATACGCACGCTGCTCCGTCCGCAACCAGCCGTAAAGCGCTCGACAGTCCTGCTCTTTGGTGTGCTCAAGGGCGCAAGGCTGCCGACGCTCATTGAGAAAGCGGTTGAGCTCGGTGCTGATGAGCTGCAGCCCGTGCTTACGCAGCACTGCGCCGTGCGCTCGCTGAACGTGGAACGTCTCGGCGCCATCGCCGTCGAGGCGAGCGAGCAGTCGGGCCGCCTCACGGTGCCGTGCGTGCGCGAGCCGCAGCCACTGCAGGCGGTGCTCGACGGCTGGGATGCGTTGCGGCCGCTGTGCGTGTGCGACGAGCGGCGGCTCGATGATACGCCCACGCTGAGCGCGCGCCTTGCGGATGGCAGCCTCGACGCGGGCGCGGGCGTCCTGATCGGCCCCGAGGGTGGCTTCTCAGCCGAGGAGTTTGAGACTCTTGAGACGCTGCCTTTCGTCCGGCCAGTCTCGCTCGGTGCGAACATCCTGCGCGCCGAGACGGCCGCGCTCGCAGCGATGGCGATCATTGGATGCGGCCGTTGAAGAGTTCAGCATGCTCTGGCTGAAGATGCTGGTCGAAGAGGTTGGGTGGACCGCGTCGTAAGGTGGACTATACTATAGGAATACTTTAAATACGCAATCATAATCAGTTTAAAGTCCGGTCGTGGGTCGAGGTCCAAGCCGGAAGTGCGAAGGTCGAAGAAATAGGCCGGGGGTTGGGTCGGGCGCCTTATACTTTTTACTTGATTCACTCGTTTATGATTCGCGTGCTGCAATCGCTCTGTGGGTCATTTTCGGCGCGTGTACCGCCACTGTCACCGCTCATGCGACGAGGATCCCTGGCCGCAGAGGGATGAGCCCGACGGCAGAAGCGCAGTTCGTCGATCGTCGTCTAGCACGGCGAAGCACGACAGGTCAGATGAACTCGGTCGCATAGCCCTGCGGCTTGAACTTGCGGGAGGCTCGCATGCGGGCAATGCGCTCCTTATCCTGCTCAAACTGCTCGCGTAGCTTGAGCAGCTGCTCACGCTTCTTCTCGTGCTGCTGGAAGTGGTAAAAGTCGGCCGTGTCCATCTGTTTCCTCTTCTTCTTAGGCGGGCCGCTGCCCGGCTCGTCGCCCCCAGACGTTGCGGCCACCTGCACGGTCGCACCCGTGGCGGTTTCCGTGCTCGTGTTCCGGCCTGTCTTCTTGCGCGTCACAAGGACGAAGCCGTCGTCATCCATCTGATTGTGCATCGCATCCGCAGCACGTTCGCGCTCGCGCTCCTGAGCCTCGAAATGCTCCATGAACGCGCTCACGCGCCTGAGCAGCGTCTCACGGGGTGGTGGCGCGCTGCTGGCTGCCGCTCGCTCTGCATGTGCGGATGGCAGCTCGATCGGCTTCTTGGGTGCCAGCGCGCGTTTGAGAGCAGCTGGGTCGTCGAACACGAGGTGCGCCGAACGGTGGTCGACCGCTTCATCGTGGAGATGGACGGTGGGGCGCGTGCCCTTACGATCAAACGCAGCAGCGAGCGCGTCGGCGGAGCAGTGCAGCGGAACATTGAGCACGAAGAGCGTACGTTTGGCAGGTAGCGTGGCGTCGTCGGCGCGCGAAACGTGCTGGCGGGCAAAGAGCTGGCTGAGGGAGGCGCGGCCGGCGACGTGTGTTGAGATGATTGTGTACATGACGTCGCCGCGCAGCAATTATGAATCTTCGTGTATGTCCCCGACGAACATGTAGGTTCCTAGTTCTCATTCGTATAGTTACACTATAGTTACTTGTATCCTCTATGCCGTCGGATTCACTTCGTGGAGGGTGCGCTGCGCTGCGCATCTCTGCAACGCATGTGCTCGGAAACGCCTCCTCCGTGGTCAGTCGCCGAGGTCTTCCGCCGAGGTCTTCCGCCGAGGATGACGACGCGCCACGTAGCAGTCGCCGCTGGCGCGGCACTGGTCGTGGGCTTGCTCGTACTCGCGCGCCGCCGTCGCTCCTCGCGTGCCGCCGCACGCCACCTGCGCATCCTCCGCGGAATCGGTTTCAAGACGCTCACGACTGAGATGGAGGTCGCCGTGCGTCTGGCGGTGCAATGCGGCGAGGCGATGCTTGAGGCAATTGCAGCAGTAGACAGCCAATCTGGGCTCAACCTAAAGGACGGCAAGCACGGAATCGACCCACAGACGGCCACCGATCTCGCCAACGAGCGGCTCGTCATCGACACTCTCAAGCTGATCTTTCCGACACATGCGGTGATCGGCGAGGAGTCGTGCGCCGCAGCCGGCGGCAAGGTGCCGATGGTGGACCCGAGCGTACCGACGTGGATCGTCGACCCGATCGACGGCACGCAGAACTTTTGCACGTCGCTGCCGCTGTCGGTCGTGAGCATCGGCCTGTGCCTTAACGGCGTGCCCGCGCTCGGTGTCATCTACGACCCTTTTCGGGACGAGCTTTTCGTTGGCGTGGCGGCCGAGGGCGCGTACCTCAACGGCGTGCGCATGCGCGCCGATGCGAAGCGCACGGCCTTGGACAAGGCCATGGTGCTCACGGACGTCGGGTACGAGCGCTCGCCCAAGGGCGCCCGGCGGCTCGCCGCATGCCACGAGGCTCTTCTGCTCGCGAACACGTTCGGGGTGCGCATCGTCGGCTCGACAGTGCTCGCGCTCGCGTGGGTGGCCGCCGGTCGCGCGAGCGCCTTCTACGTGGGCCTGCACAAGAAGGACGTGCCGAAGGCCTGGGACTGGTGTGCGGCCAAGGCCATCGGCGACGCGAGTGGTGTCGTCTTCCTCCGGGCCGAAAATGATATTCCTTTCGACTTGACCTCGCCGTCGGTGTGTGCCGCCGGCTCCGAGGCGCTCGCGAAGACACTGCGTCGCACCCTGTGCCAGGCCACCGTCGTACTGAAGGACTGAAGGGCTCGCGGCGTCCGCTAAATGAGGCACCGTGTTCGGCACCGTGTGACCATCGCGTTCGACTTTTGGAGACCGATGTCTGGGGCCAACAGAGAGCCCACCCGCACGTGCCTTCGCCGAAGGAGAAGGGTATGGGCCAGCGGCACCCTTGGCTTTCGCCGCGAGCTCGTGGTGGCGCGCGGTGCAGACAGGATGTAGGCCACTGCGTACTGGGTGTAGGAGTCCTACTGTATGTAGGCTACTGGGTGTAGGCTACTCCTACTGGAGCGCGCGCGGCATACCGTATGAAGGGGGGGCCTCAGCGGCTCGCGACAGCCGACATCGAACCCGCGGCCCAGTCGATGTATATTTGACGTTCCGGGCGGCGCGCGGCCCAGTAAGTTTATATATATTAAAGCGGCCGTTTTTGCGGACACGGGCGAACCGGGCACGACGCACGTAGTTCCCGTAATCCCCGACCCGGTCGCCCCGGGCACGCGCCCCGCGCGGCGCCGCGGGGGCGGCGACCGCTCCGTCGTTTGTACGTTTCGTGCGCGTCCGAGTGGGCGCGGCGGAGGCGTCGCCCGTCGTACGATCGCCGCCCGGAGCCGGCGCTCCGGTCCGGGGCGCGCGCGGCGCCGACGCTGGGTGAAGCGCGCGAATCGGCCTGTCGGACCACGGTCGGCGTGTACCTACGACAGACCTGTCCGGGGGCGGGGCGAGAGCGGCGCGGCGAGACCGCCGCGCGTCGCGTGCTTTTGACGCTTAAGGCTTATGAGTAATGAGTTATGTGGAGTAGCGGCGACGCGAGACGTGTTCTCCTGCCATTCGCCGACGGGATCGGATTCGCACCGCGGGGCGACCGCGCACCGGACGGCCGCCCCACCGCACGGCCACCGCGGCCGCGCCCGCCGACCGCCGCCGATTCTTTTCGAACGTGCGACGTGTGCGGCAGAGCGTCACCTTCGCGCATCGTTACACTCTAGCTTGCGCGCGGTACAACCTATTTCACGCCCACACGAAGTGGGCCCGACAAAACCGAATCGGCCGTTGGGCGGTACAGTTCTAATTCAAGCTCGACCGGGGTGACTGTGCCGGGTGATCTCTCTCGCGATTCGATTCGAGCTGAACTCCCATCGGCGGCTCAGAAGGTGACGTCCTTGAACTCGGCGCGCTGCCAGGCCTTGTGGGTGAGGAGCCCCTTTAGTAGCTGCTGCCCGCGGAGCGTCGACGTGAGAGGCAGGTGGCCTTTGGGTGCCTTGTCCACGTCATAGATGAATTCGTCGTTTTTCGCCTCGGGCAGCCAGCGCACGAGCGTGCCGTCGGCTTTCTTCCAGCCTATCCGCTCGAAGAAGGTCTCGAAGTTTCGGTTAACCTTCTTCGACATATACGCCTGCGCCTGCACCGCATAGCCAAACTTGCCACCGCTGTAGGCCTGCCAGAGGCGCTCGATGGTCGCCATGTCCTCAACGGGAAGGTTTGGCACCTCGGTGAAGTAGACGTAGCCGCGATCGACAGCCTTATCACCCGCGAGCGTGATGAGCGCGTCGCGCGTCAGCTGATCCGCCTCGCGGAACTCGCCTGCCTGCAGTGCCGTGAGTAGTGGCACATAGTCGAACCCGCATGTCGTCTCGATCTTCGGACGCTCAACCATGGGCGCCTCCGGCGCCTCCGGCGCCTCCGGCGCCTCCGTCGCGCACAGGGCGGGACGGGTGCGTAGCGGCACAGTGGCCACACGACCCACCTGACCCGGTGCGAACGCGAGCGAGAGCATGGCGGCGACGGCGACGACGCTCATTATTAAAAGTGACTTCCAGGTGGAGATGTCTGCTCGGCAGTCCGATTGGCTGATCAACGAGAGTTCCCTATCCATATTAATACGATCGGCTACGCGTGTGTCAATGTAGAAGAGTGTATGGGGGGATAGGCCTCAGAGCCGTTCGGTGTTAAAATGTGCCGACGGCCCCCGAAAAATGGTGGAGCGTGCACTTGCACTCGTGCTCGTCTCGTGCGGCCTCTGTGGCGCTGCGCTTCGCGTCCAAGTTGCGGCGTATGATGAGAAGATTGCCATCGATGATATTTGGCTCAACCAAGCCTGTGATTGCTCTGATCATGCGGGCTGGCCATCGGCGCTCACCTGGTCCAAAGTCACAGTGCCCATGAGCCCGCCCCTTATCGCTGAGAACAAGACATTCAAGACGATGGCATATGTCATGAGACGCAATTCAAGCGAGTGCGTGGTGGTGTTCCGCGGCAGTAAGAACACGCTCAACGACCTCGAAGATGCATATTTCTTACCCGTGCCGTTTCCCGATGGTCAGAAAGGTGGAAACTGCTCCGATTGGCACACTGGAAATCAGTGTTTGGTTCACAGCGGATTTCTGGGCGCCTGGTATTCGGTGGCAGAACAGGTGCGCGCTCACCTCAATACGCTCCAATGCAGGACGAGCAGCGGCACGCAGCTCGCGATCACGGGCCACTCGCTCGGGGCGGCGATGGCTGCACTGGCTGCTTATGATCTTCTGAACGATAACGGTGATTGGAAGATCCACCGTGTCTACACGTATGGCCAGCCGCGAGTTGGGAACGAAGCGTTTGCGGCCGCGTTCACACAGCAGCTCACCGATGCAGGCGCGGTGTATTACCGCGTCGTCGACTACCGTGACGCAGTGCCTCACGTGCCACTGCGCAATATGTCACGTCCTTCGCTGGGGGAGGATTGGGCCCACCCGCAGCCCGAGGTATACTACAACCGGACGGCGCTTGGCCACTACGTGATCTGCGACGACGAGCTCGATGTGAGGTGCTCGTATCAGTGGTCGCTGGTGCAGACGCTCGAGCACACGTGCGATCACTGTTCCTATTTAGGGTTGAACCCATGCGACTGCAACGTTACGGAGCCGCATTGCCAGGACCCAAAGCCTCCTTGATGTGAGTTGGACCACGGGGGACATCCAGCACTTTCCAAAGCAAGGGTCCGTCGTGGGTTGCGTTTTTCCTAATTGATGAATGTGCGACACCCGTGGGCCCGGCGCGCCCGGCGCGGGCGGCGCGGGGGCGCGGGCCGCACGGGGCCGGGCGCCGACCCTCTCTGGGCTATTTGTCAAGACTCCTTGGGGCTTCGGCAGTTGTTCGAGAAAAACTTGACATGCTAGAACACGCACGGCGGAGAGATTTGCGACTAGACTCGCGGACAGGGTGGCCGTCGCGCCGCGGACGGTTTCGAGGACGTCCTCGCCAGTTTGTAATGCACCTCGCACTATCTTGCAGTCGATGACGTAGGTATGCTGTATGCGCCCAGTGCCATTCTACTCGAATTGGAGCCGCTGCTCGTAAAAGTCGACGAGGAGGAGCGGGGCCTCGTTCCGCAACTTCTCGTTCGGGAGCAGCACGTGCCCTCCATCGGCGGTGAGCACCTCGAAGACCAGTGAAGCCCCTGATCCCTCGGGCCTCCGCAGCCGCACGATGCGCTGCCACGTGTCGCTCGCGCTCGACGCTGGCGGCCCTTCGGCACCCGTAGGCGGGCTCGCCAGCTCCCCGACCGGACCGTCACGCTCGTCATGTTTGCGCTTGCTGGCCGCCGCGCCGGCGCCGTCCTCGTCCTCGATGGCAGCCGCACCATCAGCGCTCGACGCGCCCGGACCCGGAGCTGCGGTTGCCCCCTCCTCGCCGTCGTCGTCGCCATCGCCGCTGGCGGCGACTGAGCTGCCGAACTGCATGCGCCGCTGCTTTTCCTCGAATTGCTGCAGCAGTTCAGGGCAAGCGAGGTGAGCACGCGGCTCCCACGTCATATTGAGCTCATCGGCCTCCTCGCCATCGTCGTCGCCGGCCGCGTCCTTCCACTTGACCAGGTACTCAATGTTACCCTTGTCATCCGTGCGTGAGTCGAGGATGTCCTCGACCTCGAACTCCTCGTCCTCCTCATCCTCGCGCTCGTCTGCCTCCGCCGAGGCGCGCAGCATGTCCTCGTACCGCGCCTTCACCGCCTGCGCCTGGTCCTTGCGCAAGCCCAACGAATTTGCGATGCGCATCCACTGCCCGTACTTTTCGATCTTCTCGTACCCGCCACTCCGCGCGACAATCTCGCCGATGGCCTCATCGCGCACCATGATCACGTTGGCTCGCATGTGCGTTCACGTTGTGGAACCTCGCGCTACCTCGAGCGCCCGCGAAACTCATCAAAAGCGACCGCGTTTGTCGGTGAAATGAAACCATTTTTTCGTGTCACCTTCCGCCAAACTTGACATGTTTGGGATGTTCATGACGTGCAAACCGATTGCACACGAGGCGGCGCGCGCGCGCGCGCAGATATCTTCGTTCTGGATCGAAGGTTCATCGAGCGTTTTCGCGCGGGCGCTCGCCGAGGCCGACACGAGGCTCTGCTGAAAATGCCTATGTCGTCGCTGGCGTGGGGCGACACATTCAAGAATTTTCTCAATGAGGTGGGGGCAGGTGAGGCGGAGGATGTGCTGAAGGAGTTCGGCATCGTGAGCGTGGACGATCTTGTGAGGCGGAGCATGGACGATCTGCCGCTGTCGGAGGAGCTGCAGAAGCGACTGTCACTCGGCATATCCATTGAATCGCACCGACGGGCCTTGAGAGAGCGTGCGCGACGCCATGCTGCGGACTCAACGAGCCCCACCAACAGTCACCAGCCGGTACCAGAGTCACCAGCCAGCCACCATTTGCATCCGGTGGGCAGTCCATCGATGGTGCTTCATACTTCCATGGAAGATTCCTTCGAGGAGCAGCTGGCCGCGCTCAGGGAGGCGAAGGAGACCGGCGATATCTCCATCCTCGAGTACGCAACGGCGCTCGCGCAGCTGCGGCGTAGGCAGCAGATGGCGCTCGCAAGAGTGCTTGATTTTGGCGATGCGGAGATGGAGGAGATTGCGGACGCTGAGCCTCCGAAACCTAAGGAGTCTCACCGTTCAGGGCTGGCGTGGGGCGACATTTTCAGGAATTTTCTCCATGGGGCCGGGGCTGCTGAGGCAGAGGGCGTGCTCAAGGAGTGCGGGATCGTGAGCGTCGACGATCTGGTGGAGATCAACGACGAGCAGTTGGCGAGTCTGCCACTGTCTGAAAAGCTTCAGATGCGACTGTCCCTGGGCATTCGCACGGAACAGCTGCGACGAGCATTGGAAAGTCATGCTCGAACTTGCGATGCCGACTCGTTGAGTTCAAGTGACATGCCACCGCCGTCGGCAGAGCCACCCTCCATCGCCCTGCCGGCTGTAGGGCTGAGGTGGGGGGATGCTTTCAAGAATTTTCTCAATGAGGTCGGGGCAGCTGAGGCAGAGGGCGTGCTCAAGGAGTGCGGGATCGTGAGCGTCGACGATCTGGTGGAGATCAAGCTGTGGCAGCTGGCGACTTTGCCTCTGTCTGAGGTGCTTCAGAAGCGTCTGTCCCTGGGCATCTCGATTGAACAGTTACGACGGGCCCTCGTCGAGCATGTGCACTCGACGAGCACCTGTGAGATGCCACCGCCGCCACCGCCGCCACCGCCGCCACCGCCGCCACCGCCGCCACCGCCACCAGCAGTCTTCCCGACACATTCAACTCCGGTTCTAACTTGGGGCGACACATTCAAGAATTTCCTTAACGAGGTAGGGGCAGGCGAGGCGGAGGTTGTGCTGGAGGAGCACGGCATCGTGAGCGTGGAGGATCTGGTGAGGATAGATGATCTGATAGGGATCGACGAGTACATGGCAACTCTCCCGCTCTCTGCGAAGCTTCAAGAGCGACTGTCGCTAGGCATTCAAATGGAGCAGTTACGTCTGGCCATGGATGCGCATGCGCGGAGGCATGCTGCGGGCTTGACGAGCACAAGTGACACGCCGCAGCCGGTAGCAGAGCCGCCCGCTATCTCCCAGACGCCTGCAGAGATTGCGCTTGCGAAGGAAGTTCGCACGCTCGAACGGAAGCTACGACGGATGCACGTGACCCAAAACATGCTCCGCTTGGCGGTGGCGCCCGACCCGTTTGAACCCGTGCTCGCCGAACAGCTGGCAGCCAAGCTCGAGCGCAAGGCAGAGGTCATGAGCGCGCGGATAGCCGAGCGCCACTCTCGGAGCGCCACTCTCGGCTATCTTGAGGCGCGCAGTAAGGTCCTGGACTACGCGTCAGCGCTCGCGGCGGAGGTGGCGGCGGCAGAAGCCGAGGCAGCTAAGGTTGCTGCGAAGGAGGCGGCGCAAACGGCTGCGGAAGTGGAGGAGGCCCTCGCCGAGCACGCCGCCAGAGTGGCCGCAGATGAGGAGGCGCGAGTGGTGGCAGCGGCGACGGCTTCGCAACGGGCGCTCTTTTATCATGCCAGAGGCCCGCCGCAGTCGCGGCGAGCCTCATTGTCGCAGCGTGAGGCGGAGATCCGTGCCGCTTTAGGAATTCGCGAATTCGTGAATTCGTGCGCCCGCTCCAGCGCACCTTGGATGTCATGAGAGAGCGAGACGCAGTTCTAGAACTTCCTTATTAGAGCATAGAGGACGAGGCGGCGGCGGGATCACGTTCCGTTGAGACGAGATAAGTCACTAGTCACGGTCCGGTCGCGGGTCGGGTCGCCGGGTCCCGTAATAGTGCATCCCCGGTTCAGACCGGACCGCAGCAGACACTTGATAGGATCCGCATCCGGATAGCGCACCGTTACGGCACCGTTGCCCGCCACCGCCATTTCGTCGTTTCTTTTCGAGCGTCGCATTTAGGGATTAGGCCGGGCGGGGCGGCGCGTACGGGCTACGGGGCCGGTGCAGCCTAAGTCCAGCCGCTAACGGCTAACGGCTAACCGACCTAACTTTATAAGGGGTGCAGCCTTTAAACGCCCACGCCGCCACCGCGGTGGAGTCACAGTCACACAGTCAGCGACGCGTCCAGCGTATACCACCAGGGATGGCTATCACATACGTTCGGTTGAGGGCGGCGAGAGTACACTACTCTCGGACCCGGTCCGGCAGATGACCAAGCTCTCTGCGTCGAGCGGCGTCAGGCTACCAGGCTCGAACTGCACGGGACGTGGGAGCATGCTAGAGCTGCACGGGAGCATGAACGAACTGCACGGGAGCATGCTAGAGCTGCATGGGATCATGGTTCTCGCGATCGAGCGCAGCGTCCGACGAATGCCCAGAAGGATTCAATGCGCTGCCCGGCATCGCTGGCACGACCGAAGAGACAAGACCATGCTCAGGCAACAGCCAGCTCACCTGTCGCATGTAGGCCATGTAGTTCTTCTTCGGTGGCAGCTCTGGCGGGCGCGCTCTCCAGTTCACGGCCACCACGCGGCCAAGATGATCGACAGCGGCGCCGCCGCTGCCTCCGCTGTGCAGCACGACCGATGCGTGCAGCAGCCCGTTGCTCTTGGCAGCCAAGGTCATCGCTTGGGGCGCGAAGAGCGTGACTTCCCCCGCGGGTGAGAACCATCCGAAGACGGTGATCACGTCTACATTGACCTGGAGCGCGTCGGGATCTCCGAGCTCGAGCCCGGAAGGGAGCGGTGAGCTCGCCCCAGCGAGGCTGGCCATCGCTGGATACTTCGCGACGACCGAGTACGAGTAGTCCATCCCGAAGCCTTGGAAGACGTCAGGCGTGAGCTCGAGGCGGCCGCAGATGCGAAGCACGGCCAGATCAAGCAAGTGCGTCATGCTGTGGGGTGCATGGGGACTCTGGCACCTTTCCTGCAGCGTGGCGAGGGGGGTGACGAGCTCGGCCCACCACATCCATCGTGAGGGCTGATCGTCCGCCTCCCACATCCCAATCGCCAGGATCAGCGGCGCCGCGTCGGACGTCCAGTCAATGGCTGCTGGATGCCCAATTCTGGTCCAGATCGGTTCGAGGTAGTGTGGGTTGCCTAGCTCGAATGGATCGACGAAGAGGTGGGCCACGGTGAGCACCTGGTTCCTCGGCGCACCCGCTCCGGCGTTGATGATGGTGCCGGATCCGAGCTCGAGGAGCCGGCACGTGGCGCGGTCGAGGAGGCCAATGCGCACGCTCGCCCGCTTCACCCCCTCGACGAGATCGGGACGCACCCCTAGCTTCCTCTGCAGTGCCTGGGCGGCCGCGGCCGCGTCGTGTGCAGTGCACGATGCGCGACCGGCAGTGGCGCTTGCGGATAAGCCGGCGGAGACGGCCGTGGCAATCTGCTCCTGCTGGATGCAGAGCTGGTGCTGGATCTCATTGAGCCTCTGGAGGATATCATCAGATCCCTGGAGCACGCTCGAGCCGGTATGAGGATACGGCGAGGTGAGAGGCTGCATGCTCTGGGCTCTGCGGAAGATTTTGAAGGGTGCCTTGAAGAGGATGGGGTGCTGTGAAGAGGATGGAATCGGCCGGATGATGACCGTGCCATCGAGCTGATTGTCGGCCAGCTGCTGCGGGATGAAGACTTCGTGGTGAACAGACCTTATGTGCCGATTCCAGTGCATACGTTGTGTCGCGGGCTCGACGATGCAACCTGTCACGAGCACGGTCACCTCGAGGTCCGTCACGGCCCGTTCGAGCCTATCCAAAGTATACGCGTAGCGCTTCTCCGTCGTATCAAGCGATTCCTTGAACAAGGCCATATTGGCAGCGATAAACGCCCAGACTTGCACCACGAAGCTCCTTGCATCATCTTCCACGACCGGAGGTCCTGTGACGGCATATTGCACAGTGTCGGGCTCGGGTCCGTTGGCTGGTTCGCCTCCACCTCTGCCGCCCCCTCCGCCATCGCGGGCAAGTGAGGTCGCGCCTGCATCCGAGGCCACCTCCGAGCCCGCCGTCGAGCTCCCACAACCCCTTCCACCCCTTGAGCTCCCAGCATCGCTTCCAGCACCACTGCCATTGCTGCCGCGTCGGCCGCTGCCAGTTGAGGAAGGGGGGGCGGGCGGGATTGAGTTGGGCGGAGACTCAGACGGTGGGCGCCCAGCCTGACACACGCTCCCAGGTGCCTCGTCCGATTGCGGATGAGCCTTCTGTTTGAAGCGGTGTTCGAGCAACTGCAGGTCGAGCTCGCGGCGGTCGAGCGAGACTCGAAAGTTGTCGGCCAGACGGCGAGAGCGACAATAGACGCCCAGCAACAGCAGTCCCAGAAGTGCCAGACTGGTTGCGAGGGCACCCACCGCAGCTTCAGGCTGCTCGAAGAAAGCCAGCGTGCCACGCGCATCTGGCGCCAGAGATGACTTTGGAGCGGAGCCTCGTGGGGGGGGATGCAAAGGCGCTGGCGCTGGCGGCGGGGGCGGAGGCAGCAGAAGTAGATCCGGAGGCGGTGGTAGATCCGGAGGCGATGGTAGATCCGGAGGCGATGGTAGATCCGGAGGCGGTGGTAGATCCAGGGGCGGTGGTAGATCCGGAGGCGATGGTAGATCCGGAGGCGGTGGTAGATCTAGAGGCGGTGGTAGATCCGGAGGCGGCCTGAGCGAAGCAACAAAGCAGGTTGCTGTAAGGGGGTAGGTAAGACCTACCCCCATAGTTGCTGCATTCCCAAGGCTTGTGAGTGTCGTTGAGCCGAACGATGCGGTGCCGCTGAAGTGGCCCGTCACAAGAGCGTGTCCCGCGCCGTCGTGCGCGATGGCGCGGGGGCTGACGGAGCTGCCGCCCGTCTGGACGACCCAGTTGATGGCCCCCGATGCCGTCACGTGCATCACGAAAGTGTCGAGACTGCCTCGGCTGGTGAGCGACGTCGAGCCGAACGATGCCTTGCCTCTGAAGTCCCCCGTCACGAGGGCACCCCCCGCGCCATCGTACGCGATGCCTTTGCTTGTAACAGACTCGCCGCCCGCCTGGACGACCCAGTCGATGGCGCCCGACGCCGTCACGTGCATCACATAAGCGTCGGTACTGCCTCGGCTGGTGAGCGACGTCGAGCCGAACGATGCCTTGCCTCTGAAGTCCCCCGTCACGAGAGCACCCCCCGCGCCATCGTACGCGATGCCGTTGCTGTCGGTGGCGGACTCGCCAGCCGCCTGGACGGCCCAGTCGATGGCACCCGACGCCGTCACGTGCATCACGAAAGTGTCTGTCACTGCCATGCCGCGGCTCGTGAGTGACGTAGAGCCGAATAATACGTTACCCCTGAAGTAGCCCGTCACGAGAGCACCGCCCGCGCCATCGTAGGCGATGCCACAGGAATGAGATGAGCCGACCGCCTGGACGGCCCAGTCGATGGCGCCCGACGCCGTCACGTGCATCACGAAAGCGTCTTCTTCGCCGCGGCTCGTGAATGGCGTCGATCCGAACGATGCTTTGCCGCTGAAGTAGCCCGCCACGAGAGCACCGCCCACGCCATCGTGCGCGATGCCGTAGGAAGAAGATGAGCCGACCGCCTGGACGGCCCAGTCGATGGCGCCCGACTCCGTCACGTGCATCACGAAAACGGCTTCGGTGCTACGGCTCGTCGTGAGTAACGTCGAACCGAACGATGCTTTATCGCTGAAGGAGCCCGTCACGAACGCACCGCCAGCGCCATCGTGCGCAATGCTGATGCCTTGGTCATGGGACGCGCCGCCCGCCTGGACGGCCCAGTCAATGGCACCCACTGCCGTCACGTGCATCACGAAAGCGTCTTCCTTGCCTCGGCTCGTGAGTAACGTCGAGCCGAATGAAGCGTTGCCACTGAAGTCCCCCGTCACGAGCGCACCGTCACGTTGAAAATCGGGGCTTAGCCGGGCATCGTGCGCGATGCCGAAGCCACGGACAGTACCGGTACCCCCCGTCTGGACGGCCCAGTTGGGGTACTCGATCATGTCGTGCATCGCACCAGCAGGCGGCGGCAGCGAGAACGGCGGCACGGGATGTGAGTCTGCAACCCACACACACGTGCGAAGTGTGTGAGACCAAAGTTCAACGCGATCAGGAAGTTCGAGGTCAAACTTCGGCCCCTTTAAAAGTACAGTGTACAGACGTCTACAGACCGTATCTGGGCTTATTAACAGTGCGACGAAACACACAAGATAAACCAACATCCTGGACTTGTTTGTGCTCCCTCAGGACAATGCCTCTGTGAGCTATGTGCGTGAGAACGTGAGACCGAGCCCTAGACATAAACAAGTCCAGTTCAGTTCAGTTCAGTTTCATCGCGGTCCCCCCACGCTCACAAGTCCTGAGTCAAGTCATTCGCCCGGTCATTCGTTACATGTACGTAGGTTGTCTGTTGTTTCTGAAGTGACTTGACTTGACTGCGAGCCCATCCGGGCCCGGCATTCCACGACCGTGCACAAGTACCGTGGAACCGTTAGTCCTTTACAAGGAAGCCTTGATCCCGCGGGGGTTGGCGGGGGTTTTGCGGGCCGCGTTGCCGGGCGGCCGGGCGCGTGCGACGTGCGTGCGTACGTGCGTTGCGTTGCGCAGGGGGGCGCCCTCGCGGTTCTATCTCGTAATCTTGGTCCCATAATCCCGTAATATTGAATTAAGCGGATACGGAAGCCTACTAGAATCACGAATCACGAATGACTTGACTGACTTGACTTGACTTACACTCCATGGGCAGAACATCAAGTGAGAGTAAGCACTCACTCACTTACTCACTTGCATGAGCCTGTGTGTGGTCCTGTTTTTAATTCACACACACAAAGTTTTCAGGCCAAGTTTGTTGCTCGTCCTCGCGGGTGTGTCACACGCACGAGGGTGCGTCGAGCGAAGGGAGCGGAACTGAGCGATCACCCTCTTCCGTCCCGCCCTGCCGCACGAGCTAGCCAGTGTCTGACACCGTTTACCGTATGACCGGCAACGTTGCCGTGCCGTACACCGTACACTGCACGGCAGACATTGAGGCAGCCTTGACACTTCGGAGTGCGAGTGTGGCGATCAGCCGTCTGCGCCTTCACGTTGCACGTTCGAATCACTTCTATTCGCAGCAGCCCACGTTTTACATCACGCCATGCCTGTCAAGGGTTTGCCCCTCGGGCAGAGTATTCTGTCGGTGATCCAGGCGTATGGGGCCATCTTCGTCATGTGCGCCCCTCTCACCATGTTTGTCACGCTGCGCGACTACTACGACAACCCAAAGAAGACGCCATCGCGCTTCGCCATTAAGCAGAAGAACCTTGAGGTGGAGTGAGGGTTCGCTTGCGCGTCTGTGACGACGTCGCGAGACTGCGAGACGCTTCCGACTGGATCGGGTACTCCATTCGTCGCTTTTCCCTGCAGCGCCTCTCGTCTGGGTGACGTCGCTCTGTCGTGTGTGGAGTTGGGTACAGTAGTACGTGCTCAAAGCTCAACAAGTACAACGTACAACCGTTGTTTGGGGATGTGGCTCTATTCAATACACGACATACGAGTTCGACGCATAAACTAAAACTTACGACGTCGGGTAAGTTACGTCTTACCGGCGCGGACCGGACCCCGGCCGACCTCGGTGCTCGGATATCGCGCGAAGCGGATGAACTTTCATAAACACATAAACTTGAGACCGCTGGACCGAGCGACCCGGCCGCGGCCCGATCACAGCCGAGCGCGGCGGGGGGGCGGACCCGCCGGCTGAGGGATGTGGAAGCATGTGTGGACCGGGGCCGCCGCGCGACTCCGACGGCGCTGCGGCCCGGGTGCGGGTTTCGTACACCGTACTAGCTCGACTACCGCGCACCCGCGTTCTTAGCAACCGGAAAAAACTAGGGATGGACCAGGTTTTCGTGGTTTGAACCAGGAAAAGTGGTCCGGACCAGCCCAAAGTGGTTTGGACCACCGACGCGTTCGTACCACTGTTTAGTGGTTTGAACCACTTTGCCGGTACAAACCAGAAATAAGTGGTATGAACCAGCTTCGTGGTTCACACCACTTTGGCTGGTTTGAACCTGAATTTCCGGTTTGAATCAAGAACACGTGGTTTGGACCAGCAGTGTGGTTCGAACCGCGTTGCTGGTGAATACCACTTTTTGATGGTACGAACCAGAAATTTTGGTCTGAACCACCCCAAAGTGGTATGAACCATGCGGCTGGTTCACACCACTTTGGGGTGGTTCAGACCACTTTTCCTGGTCCGTTCCAGCTCAAAGCGGTCCGAACCAGCGGACTGGATCAAACCACTTTGGGATGAAACAGACCAGCAAATGTGGTCTGAACCAGCCAAGTAAGGGACG
>Ga0210246_100545_pt1 | contig 33998 bp, 18 predicted proteins | sample ChrtobMetaP3_8mM_FD_155469 | JGI IMG/M metagenome (GOLD analysis project Ga0210246, IMG submission 155469) | Chrysochromulina tobin associated microbial communities from unialgal haptophyte culture, Seattle, Washington, United States - P3_8mM | ecosystem: Host-associated > Algae > Haptophytes >...
ACCCTTCCCCCCCCCGCCCCCCTTGGGGGCCTCATCCCCTCTCGACTCGCGCCGTACCGGCTGCTCCGCTGAGCGTGACCCGCGACACGCGAAGGGAAGGGACGCGCGCGCCGCTCCGGATCCTATTTCGGAAATTGCGGAAAAGTTTTGACAGAGGGCTCTTAGCTTTCGGAAGCTTTCGGGGCGGCATGTGCATGTGTTAAGATCGCGCGCACGCTCTGGACTACGGGTCCTCGCAGGAGCGACATGCCGGATCCGACACGTCCATGCGAAGAAACGTACTTTCGTTCCCGTTGTGTGGTGAAATTGAGTTGCGACTCAAAACTCAAGATCACAAAGGACCTCATAACTCAAACTCAAGATCACACAGCACCTCTTAACTCACGACTCAAGATCACACAGCAACTCTTAACTCAACCCAACTCATCTGAATCAAGGGATGCCCTGGGATATTTACATAAAACACATCCGTTTCTTGCACCTTTACACCTTATGGGAGCCGGACCCCCTTTTACACCAAGTGAAATGGACCTAGACCCCCTTATCCTGCCCCACGTGGAAGATCGGGGGCACATGGCGTGAATGTATGATGCACACATCTTCCGCAAAGGTGTGCTCACAGAGCACCTCTCGCAGCCAAACAGCCGCTCGCTCCAAGTGGTCCGAACCCTCAGCCTCACGCTCAGCCTCACGTCCACTTTATCAACATGTCCTATCCCGCCGGCTCGTCACTGCAAGAGCGCTTCCAACCTTCGCCTCTGTGTGTGGTGTGCCGCCGCTCCCATTTCTGAGCTCCCCCGATCCCAGCACATCCCTCCTCTCACGCTCACGACTCCATCACAAGTCGAGCCCACATCCGGCGCGATGGCTTAAGTCCACGCCCTGCTCCCCTCCCTGATGAGGCTATAAGACTCGGCCCCCGACGGGGCTAGGCGCCCCCCCCAATGGTGCGAAGACGCGCGACCCCCCCTGCCTCGTTGCTGAGTTGTTTGAGAACATGCTGAGGAGAAGCTTTACACATATTGATTCTCTGCTTTGTCTTTCCGAGCTGCGGCCCCCTTCTTATCCTGATGCGCCTCCCGGCCAATCTGTACTTGCAGTTGCAGGCCAACAGGTTGGCCATTTTGTACTTGCAGGCCAACGTTCTTCTCCTTGAGACGGCGACGACGGCGCATGAAGACCAGGGCGAAGACGAGAGCGAGGACGACGCCGACGATGACGCCGATGATGATCCCGATTGAGCCACTCGTCTCATCAACTGCCAGCGCCTGTGGAGGCGGTGCGACGTTGGCAATTGTAGGTGACGCCACGATCCCCTGCACGGCGATCGATACTCCGGTGACGCTCGCGAACATGGAGGTGGCGCTGCTCGGGGTGCTTATCGCGGTGGCCATCGCCGACTGCACCAAGGCCGCCGTCGCCGTGGGCGTCAGGATGCGCACGCCGACGATGACGCTGCCCGGCGATATGGTCAACTCCACCGCCGATGGGTCGACGCCCGCCCGGGCCGCGGTCGTACTCTTCATCTGGGATTGCACGCTCGGGGTGAACGAGGAGACGTCGCCGGCGAGGCGAAGGGTGAACCCGACGACGCTCATTGGCGTCGCCGCCGTCACCGGCGACGGTGGCGGAGGTGGCGGCGGCGGCGGCGGTGGCGACAGCGACGGTGGCGGTGGCGGTGGCGGGGGGGGCGGAGGCGGAAAGTGGGTGTGCGGAGTGTGGGTGTGCGGAGTGTGGGCGTGCGGAGTGTGGGTGTGAGAGCAAGAGTTCACGCAATACTCCCAGCCTGTGTCTGCACAGCAGTTGTAGGTTATCCCGTTAATTGATGCAGAGGAAGAGCCAGTAGATCCAAAGCAATCCATCCCGACAAAACACTGCGATGGCGGCGGAGGCGGAGAGTGGCTGTGCGGAGTGTGGCTGTGCGGAGTGTGGCTGTGCGCTGGAGGCGGCGGCGGCGGCGGCGGTCTTCCTGTGGTGGGGCACGGCGTATCCGTCCTACAGTAGATTCCAGCTTCGTTGCAGCATCTGAAAGGAGCGCCACCGCAAGTCATGGAGCCGCCGGAAGAGAAGCAGCCCCCCGAAACGTCGCAACCATAATTTGCCAAATTAACACAGGTCAGAGGGGACGGCGGCGGCAGGTAGCCTTGCGGAGTGTGGGTGTGCGGAGAGTGGCTGTGCGGAGTGTGGCTGTGCGCTGGAGGCGGAGGTGCCGGTAGCGATGGAGGCGGGAGCAAACGCGGGCCGCAGTCATTGCAGTCGGTCCCGAGGGCGCAGACGGATATGAACTCACAGCCTTGTGGGCAACCTTCGGCGCCTGGCCCACCGTCATCGCAGGTGCCTTGATTGGCGTAAGAGCACGTATTGGTGCAGATAAGATTTGAAGGCGGCGGGGGCGAGGGCGAAGGCGGCGGGGGCGAGGGCGAGGGCGGATTGCTCAGGCGGGTGGCGGTGCCGTGGTGGCCGTAGATGAGCAGGTTCCAGCTCTTGAGCAGCGAATTCGCATTCGGACCGTTCGCGAGCCGCCGGTCGCGGATCGCGAGCGTCCACGTGCCCACCGGGCTTTCGCCCCAGCTGCGCACGCTCGTCATTTTCCAATTGAAGCGTGGCAGGTAGAGCGAGGGCTGCCCGTTACTGCCCACCCAGTTCGCCGCAAGGCAGTCGTTGTAGTCGCAGTCACATGTTGAAGGGTTGTTGCAAACTCCATTGTCTTTCGTCGCGCACGTGTCGGCTGCGGCCGAGCAGCCCTCGACCGGCGGGTTGGACGTCTCGGGCCGCGGGCCAGGGATCAGGACGGAGTGCGTGCCCGAGGGCGAGGTGAGCTCGAGCTGCAAGTCGCCGCGCGACGAGTGGTCGAGGTTGAGGAAGATTTCGATCCACTCGATCGCCCACGCCTGGCTCTGCGCGCCGACAGTAACAGTAGTCGACAGCGTCGAGCCATCGGACGGGACGGTGAGCTGCTGCGACGAGCTCGCAATAATGCGCCGCTCGATCCCCCAGTTGGTCCACGACAGCGCGGCGGCCACGGCCGCGCCGGCGTCGACCATGCCAAAGCCGTACTTGATGTTGTGGATGAAGCCGGCCGCGTTCGTGGTCCAGAGGGAGCTAGTGGGGTCGTTTCGGCTCGTTGTCGCCGCGAGGATCCCGTGCACGTCGCGCCAGCCGAGCAGCGGATTCGCTTGGAGCATGAGCGCGACCACGCCCGAGACGACGGGGCACGCATACGAAGTTCCCATCCCCTGCTCGGTACAACCGCCGCCAGTTGCCGCGACGTGCCAGTTGTTGCTGTGCTGAGTTTCGTCGCCGCCCGGCGCGGAGATGAAGAGCGACGAGCCCGTCGTCGAGTAATACGAGTGCAAGCCGAGCTTGTCGGTGGCGCCGACGGTGATCGTGAAGCGCGAGTGCATGTAAATCTCAAAGTTGACGTTGTTGCCTTCGGTGTTCCCATTGCCAGACGAAAAGACGTACACGATGCCGCGCCCGCTCCGCCCCTCGAGGACGCCACGCTGCAGGACTCGATTGGTGCCCCAGGGCTCGTATGTGTACGCGCATGTCGTCCAGAGGTGCGTCCACGAGGCGCACTCGCCGTCCGCGACATAGTTGTAGCTGTTCTCGCAGTAAGTCGAGATGACCGTGTTGCATATGCTCGGCGGCGACGTCCAGCTGGCCCCGGCGCACTGGATGGCGCTGCACGGGCTGGTGCCTGAGGCGGCCGTGGCCGCGAAGGGGCACCCCTGCAGCTGGCGCTGCCGGAGCTTGCGCCGCCTGGAGCTAGCGAGGGCTGTGCACGAGTCGATCCCCCACGAGTTGGATGAGATGTGGTTTCGGCCCATGTTGCCGATGAACTTATTCGTGACGGTTTCTTGCATATCGCACTTGGACAGCGTCGCACCATACGCGACGCCGCGAGAGCACTGGTCGTTGCCGGCCGCGAGCGCGATCGCAGCCGTCGTGGTCCCGTGATCGCCGGTGGTGTGCGTCGGGCACGACCCCAACGCATCATACTTGCCCGAAAAATCGGGGTGCGTCTGATCGGGCCCATCATCGACTATGTTGATCGTCACGCCAGCACCAGTGTAGCCCGCTGCCCAAGCGGGCTGCAGGTTGATCAGAGTGTACGCCCAGGCGTTCGTCTCGTAGTAAGGGTCGGTGACGGAAGAGGCCACGCAGCCGCTGCTGCCCACCCAGGCGCTTTGCGGGCAGAGGACGCGATCGCCAGGACGCAGCGAGGTGTTTCGAAGAGCCGTGGATGCACAAAGTGCGCCCGCGGCGCACCACGCGCGGGTGGCTCCGGCGGCCATGCAGCTGCTGCAGGTGTAGTCTGAGTAATACGCTTGGGGCCGTGGCGGCGGCCGTGGCGGGGGCGGCGGGGGCGGGGGCGGCGGTGGCGGGGGGTGGTTGTAATAGCAGCACTGCCAGCAGCTATACAGCCACAAAAGACCGCATCCACTTGGCGTCATCTGGACTGGGGTCGCAGTGCAGAACGGTTGCGGGGAGCAGTTGAGGTTGCCCTCATGCACGTTTTCGCCCCCGCAATTGCCATGAGAAGGACAAGTGGCTGGACGAGGTCCGCAGTCGGCGCAGTCGGTGCCGATGACACACCTACTAAATTCGGCGCCTAGGCCGCCATCGTCGCAGTCGCCGTCGGAGGCGTCGGTGCACGAATTTGTGCAAATGGTCTGTGCGCTGGTGACGCCCACCATCATGGCGAGGAAGATGATGCGGGCGAATCCAGGCGCGGATCCAAAGCGGCCCGCCGAGCTCCGCCGAGCCGAGAGTCGGCACGAAATTGAGGTGCCGACCATGGCACGAGTGCCTTTCTCCATGGCGGCAACCCCGAACCCGAACCCGAGCAGCACGAGTGCGATCTTGAAGTACTCCACCCACTGCACAGGCACACCATCCAAGTTCGACGCTTCCTCGACGGGATCGCCCGCATTGTCCTCGTTCGCGTTCGTCTGGTAGTACGGGAACGAATACTTGACGTCGGTGTACACGATCTTGACCTCGAGTGCGATCTCGAAGGCCTTGCGCGCACCCTCGCGCAGTCCATCGGTGGCCGTCATCATCTGCTTGGAACATGCTGTCGACAAGTTGCCCTTGTGACGCTCGTAGAGAGATCCAGGGTTGCCATTGATCGTGGCGAGCTTGCTTGAGCGCGTCTCGTCCGATCGGGTGACCACGAAGGTGGCCGTGGCGATCATCTCGTCCGAATGCACCTGCGGCCGAGAGATTGCAGCGTGCGATCGCTCGGTCGTGAGCTTATTCGGAGGCAGAGTGTGGAGGCATGGGCGAGTATGGCGCGGCCAAGCATATCATCTGGCAAGGCGGAACCGCAGGCTGCTGGCGGCCTGCCCGCATTCGTGCAGTGATGGCGCGCACCGCTAGCGGCTCATCGCGCGTAGCGCCTTGGCCGACGGCGACCGAGGCGTTGTTGTCTTTGTCCTCATGAAGCTGGTAGGACGAACCAGGGTTCTCGCCGGCCGCGGTGGGCGACGAGAAGGTCTTGTCTTGCGAGGGCTGCGCGCAGGCACGAGGAACGTGTCACTGGGGCACGGGCGGTGGAGTGGAAGCGGGCTGTGAGTGGCAGGCGGTGATGTGAGTGGTGTGGTGCGTGCGGTGTAGATGCGATGCAGGTGAGTGCTGCACGGGTGAGTGTGGGCTGGCGTCGTGCGAGAGGCGGTGATGTGGTGGCCCCGTGGCGAGAGGCGGCGCCGGCGTTTGCCGCGGTGTTGCTTGCTGTGGCGGTCATGGCGCCAATGACCAGGCTGGAGTCGACGGGGGCAGTACTCGATGGTGAGCAGGTCGAGCAGTTCGCCGACGGGGCCGCACCCTCGAGGACGACCGCGCCCGGCTCACAGGCACAGGCTTCACATGCACAGGCTCCGCGCCGCCTGGGCCAAGCGGCAGATCCCGCGGGCGTGACGGCTGCAAATCCTCGTGACCGTGGTGTCGACGTCGCGCCTGCCGGTCGTGGCGGAGATGTCGAGGGCGCGGTGACCGTCGGGTCCGACCGCTCGCAGCCGCGGCTGCCTGCACCGGGGGAGCAACGCGCAAGCCGTTAGCAAAATAGGCGAGGCGGCGCGTTCGCACGCACGTGCCGTTGGCCAGCGCAAGTTGCATCGCGCCTCGGCGGGCGCGGAGTCTACGGAGTCGGGCAGGCGCGGGAGCGGACATCGCGCGCGCGCGGCCTCGTGCGCGTGCGTTCTTCAGCATGCGCACCGGCCTCGCGCGCGCAGCGGCAGGGCCGACCGAAGCTGCGCCGCATGCGTGGCGACTGGCCGGGCTGGGGCACACCTGCGGATGGTGGGTGGGTATCCCTGGGCTCTGAAGTGTTGGTCACGAAGTAGATCGTGGGGTGGATCGTCTTGCCCGCATTCTAGTGTGCCGCGGCGCGTCCATTGTGATGTGTGCGCTTGGCGGGTGGTGTGCGTGCGGAGTGGACACTGTGTGGCGGGGCTATCGTGTTGATCTCGCGTGGCGGCGGGGCGAAGAGGGCGGGACTTGGGCGGAGATCGCACCTCGAACTGGAGCGGAGACTGCACCTCGAACTGAAGGGCATCGACCTCCTGAGCGTCGAACGCCGCCGGCGAGGCGACGACGAGTGGTAATGCGACAAGCAGAAAGCGCAGCATGATCTCGAGGCTCTTGGGTTCAGCGTCTTGAAGTCTCAGCATGTAGTCTGCGTAGTAAGGCAGGAGGGCGGGTAGCGCGCGATGAGTCGCGCGATATCGATCGCCGGCGTGCGGCCACTGGGTTGGCTCGCGCGCGCGTGGCGCGGGCGTGCCCAGCGCTTGCGTGGCTCGGGCGCTGCGGGGCTGGCGCCACGCGCGCGCGAGCCAACCATGTGGCGCGCGCGGCACGGCGCTGGGCATGGGAGCGCGCGATGATCATGCGTCAGCGCGATGATCATGCGTCAGCGCTCAGGGCCAGGCCAACGGTATGGTAGTGCTGAGGGATACCTTTGCAGAGGTGGCCTTGGTGCGCATGTCGAGTATAAGAGTCCAATCAGGGGCTAACAAGCGTTAGCTGAAACTTGTCAAACTTTCATCCCCTGCAGCGTCCAAAACTCAAAACCACGCACAGTAACTCAAATAGGTATCTCACTCCATCATGCAACATACTCTCACACACACAACTATTGTACCGTTTAGAAGACCAGGGGGAGCCGGGTCACTCGCACGAGACGAGACGGCGTCACACAAACGAAACTCTGGGAAACTCAAGTCAGAAGTCACAAAGGGAGCTCGACGAGCGACGACCGCTGTTCGTGAGAAAACAAGAGAGGAAGTGTCACGTTGACCTCGTGTCGTGTCTACAAGAGGAGCGGAGCGCGCACACTCTGATCGTGCCCCTTAACGTGCCCCACGCCCCCACCCTCCCGTACCCTGTACGGTATAGGGGGGGACTCTAGGAGCCCGGCCCGTGGCCGGCTCCCGTTCGAGGCTCCCGCGGAGGGCTGTTTGCTGATTTCAACAGTCCCTTTGGTCTAACCTTTGGTCTTCGCTATGCTTCACACTTCTTAGGGATGTTAAGTATTAATCTACGTCGCACATACCGGCGCAGATCTCATAATTCCTCCAGTGTCCAGATTATAGTAACATGAACAGCTCATGTACAGCATGGTATGTTGGTTTACCCCCGCCCGCCGGCGCATACGCGCTCGGCGTCGAGAGGCTCGAGCTGTTGCGCCTACCGCCCTTAACGTTGTTCGCCCTAGAACGCTAGAAGACAACCAGCAATCCGCGCTAGCCGCCTAGGCGCTATTGAACCCCACCTTTCACTCAGATGCGCAGCACAGAGAAGACCGGGGCTCGTTCCGGTACGGTTCCGGATCTTTAACAAAAACACCCGCTTAAGGTAGTCCGCTCATGGTGTACATGGGGCGAAACCTGATCTCCAAAACCACTGAAGGGATCTGAACGAAACTCAAGCCAGAGGTGTCCCACGCTCTCCCATTGAGTTCTAGCTCAAAACTTTCAGAATCGAACGTGGAAATCCCATACTCTAGTTCACAAACCAGCACAAACGACCCTAATTTCGCCTAAAAAAGCAAGCGCGGGAAGTGCCCCCTGAGACGAGACACACTCGAACCAGCTTATTTTCACTGTCTGGCTCCACGACCGTTGTCCATTCTTTCCCCACCCTCCCCCGCCCACCCTCCCCCGCTCACCCTCCCCCGCTCCGGGGGCCTTGGGGCACTCATTGATTTATGTAGGGCTGATTTCCAAAAAGCAAAATTACCCTAATGAGTGCGAGCGGACTACCTCGAGTTAAGTGACAGATCATGATGCCATACATGCTCTATTGAAGCACAAACGGAAGCCTGTCTGGTGTCTTTAAACTGGTACTCATACGATATCCATACACACGAAACGCACACGGCGGTCGCCAGTTCAGGCCACGATATGATCCCAGAGCGCCGTGGGGCGCAGGGTACGGACCCTTGTCTCAACCCGACGCCTCCGCACTGCCGAGCCCATTGCGATGCCCGCGTGCCGCGGCGCCCGCCCTTCCCCTCATCACGCCATCTCGACGTCTTTCGAGCTCGCCGTCCCCGGCGACGACGCAAGCGAGCCCTGCTCTGCCTGCGCCTGCTGCAGCGCGGCCGCCGCCGCCGCATTGCGCTCCTGCCCCAAGGCCACGTTCTGTGCAAAGAGCTCGTGCACACGCGCCTGGAAGGCGGCAGCCGCAGGCGAGAGTGGCGCCGAGACGGGCGCGGCAGGAGGCGGCGGCGTGGGCGCGACGGGCGTGGCAGGCGGCGCCTCGGCCATCGTCACCTCATTCGGAGCAGACCTCGTTTCCTCATTCGGAGCAGACCTCGTTTCCTCATTCGGAGCCGCCGCCGCCGCCACGGGCGCGTCGAGCGTGCTGCCGCTGCTCCCCGCGTCGGCGCCAACGCCCTCGCCGCCCTCGCTGCCCTCGCCAGCAGCGAGCTTCTTCTCAGCCACCTCGATGAGCTCGACGATCTCGACGTAGGCCTTCTCCATCGCGACGCGGTTCTGCGGCGCGACGCACTCGCCGAGCCAGGCGGCGCACTGGCGCTCGAGCAAGGGCCGGTTGAGCACAAAGTGACGGCGCACGACCTCTTCGAATCCCCGAGGAGGCCGGCGGAGCATGTCGCGCATCGCGTGGCGCATCGCCGCGAGTCGGATGTGCTCATTGTACTCGCGTGAGCGCTGCTCGCCCGCGGGCGTGCCCTCCTCGTCGGCGTAACCCGGCTCGTTGAAGTACGGCTTCGAGACCATGATGATCGACTGGATCGAGACGAGCACCTGAAGCAGGGTCGAGCCCATGTTCGATCCCGAGGGCGGCGTCCAGCCCTCGCCGTGCCACGTGCCGAGCAACGAGAGGCACACCTTCCCGTCCGAGTAGAGGTTCGGGTTAAAGCGCACCATGCCATCCCCCGTCGTCTGCAGGTTGACCAGCGGCGGCACCTGCGGGTAGTCGTTCGGCACGAAGATATGGAACTCGAAGAGGCCGAGGGCGTACGGCGTCTCGCGGGAGCGGTCGTGGAGGTCAGCGGGGCCCGAGATCAGCACCTTGAGCACGTCCGTGCGGCTCTCGTCGACGCGAGCGAAGATGGCGGCCTCGGCGGCGATGGGCAGCGCACCCTCGCCGCCGCCTCCACTCAGCTTGCGCAGCTCACGCATCAGCCGCTGGATCTTGCTCTTGGCGATCGCGTCGGCGGGGCAGTCGGCGATGTTGGCCTTGTAGTAGTGCTCGAACGCGGTGTGCGCCGCGTTCTCCATGTCGACCTGCTCATACGCGAGCGGGCGCAGCGTCTCGACGTACTGAGCGTCCACGCGCTTGAGCAGGTCGGCCGCGCTCTCGACGGCTGCGGCGGCCGCGGCGGCCGCGGCCGCGCGTTCGGTGACCGTCTGCAACTCACCGACCGTGCTCGCGGCCGTGGCGGCGCGCAGCTGGCCGAGCAGCCGACCAAGCTGGTCGAGGCGCGTGGGCGGGAACTCCGCCTGACACTTATCCGCGAGCAGCCGGTGCGCGCGCTCGAGCACGCTCAGGTCGTACGCGTCAGCCTCGCGCAGCTCGTCGACGAAGTGGTCCGCGAGCTGCTTACACTGCAGCAGCAGCACCATCGTGTCAGAGAGAAGCTGGCGTGGGTACCACCCCAGCTTCTCGCGGTTGGTCACGTTGAGCGCGGCCGTGTCGGGGCCCGAGAGGCGCCGAAGGAACTCGAGCAGCATGCCAGCCATCTTGTGCGCGCGCTGCGGCACGTGCGTGAACGCGGTGCCCACGAGCGGCTCGGAGGTGAGCAGCAGCAGCGCCGAGAGCGATGCCTTCCCAAGGTCGAGGAACGACTTGGCCGTGCGGCGCACAGAATCGAGCCGCGCCTCGCGGTCGCGCCTCAAATGCGCCGGCTGCGCATTCCACGCCGCCTCGTCCGCCTTCTCGGCCTCGCGCTTCTTCACGTCCGCGAGCCGACCGAGCGCGTCGTCTAGCAGGAAGAGGTTCTCCTTAACGAGCGTCGTCGCGAACTCACCAAACCACGTGTGGTCGGCGTCGGCGGCGGCTCCCGACACCTGGCGCTCGACTGCGGCAGCATCGGCGGAGGACGCGGAGGCGGCCGCGCTGCCGCCTTTGGCGGCGCCCGGGAGCGCGCCTTCGCCCGCCGCGCTCGAAGGCGCGTCGTTGGCGGCGGCAGCGACGCGCACAAAGGTGGCCCAGTTGCTCGGGTTCTGCCAGAGGCGCCGGAGCACCTTCATGAGCAAGTAGCGCTGGGAGTTCTTGTCGGTGACGGCCTCGGAGTTGGTATGTAGCCCGAGCTCGACGTACAAGCTGAGCATCGGCGGCTGGAGCGCCTCGGCCGCGCGCGCGTCGACGAGGTCGAGCAGCTGCGCGCCGCCGAGCATGCCGCCGCGCCCGCGCGAGTGCTTGTCGTGGTGCTCGTCGAGCGACACCAGCACGTAGAGCGTGTCGACGATCTGGAAGCGCACAAAAGGCGACGAGAGCAGCTCGCGGCGGCTGAGCAGCGCGCACAGGACACGCGAGACGAGGAAACTCGCCCACGGCGCCGAGCGCAGCACATCGGGCGGCTGCGTAGCCATGTACTTGAGCAGCCGGCACAGGTCAGTCACCGCGTATTCTGGCAGCCGTGAGAAGGTCATCTCCGCCGTCGGCTCCCCGGCCGCGGCCGCCGCCGCCGCCAGCGGCGCGCTCGCCTGCTGGCGCACCCACGCAGCCGTGAGCCCGACGAACTTGCCCATGAGGGTGATGAGCGGCGGCGCCTCCGCTAGCAGCCGGTATGCAAGCAGCTGGCCCTGCGCGCCGAGGAGAGCGGGCCCTGCGGCACGCAGCGCCGCGAGGCCTTCCTGGAAGGCTGAGTGTGGCGCATTGGGCGGCAGCGGCGGCAGCTTTCGGTGGAGCGTGTCGGCGAGGCGCTGCGCCGTGTCGAGCGCGGGGTATATGCCGACATGCAGCGCGCCCATCGCGAGGAAGAAGCACTCGGTCACGAAGTGGAACTCGAGCTTCTTCGCCTCGGCCGTCGTCACGGCCTCCGCCGGGCGCACCGCGGCCGCCACGCCCGGCTCAGCCATCGTGACGTCGGCCGAGCTGCCCGAGGGCGCGGCAGCTGAGGGCGGCGCCGTCGCGGGCGTCTCCTCGAGCATGCGCCGGCAGCGGTGCGCGCGGTGCGCGGCCTGGGCTTTGGGGTTGGTTGCACGCCGCTCGAGCTCGCGATCGAACCACTTGGCGTCGAAGCGCGTCATGCCGTCGTGGCCTTTTCCCGTGCGCTCCGTGGAGCCGTTATCGAGGAATGGCTCGCATAGCTGCAGCAGCACCACCGACAGATTGATGACGCACGCGTCCGACGGGCGCGTTGCGAGCGCGCGGCGCGGGTCGGCATTGGGTGGCGGCAGCGCGAGCTCGCACGCGGTGATGACGGCCGCAATCCACTCAAGGAAGGCGACTTTGGAGTCGTTGTCCTTGAGGAACGCCGCGGTGAGCAGCTGGCGCAGCTGCGTCTGCATCGCCGTCACGTCGCCCTGGATCTGCTCGAGCGTCGGTAGGTCGTCATGGTGCACAGTGCCTGCGTTGCTCGCTGGCCGAAAGCCGGGAGGGGCGGGAGAGAATAGGCGCAGGCAGCCCTGCACCTCGGCATCGCGCGCCGACCAGCGGCCACATCGCAGCTGCACCGTCTCCTCCACCATGCGCCGCGCGAGCGACGAACGCACCGCCGCGCCTTGCGGCAGCGGCTTGGCCGCGCCAGCGCCGCCCGAGGCAACACCGAGTAGGCTCTCGACCTCCTTGAGGACAATTCGCCAGTCGTCTTTGGCCTTGTTGGCACCGGCGCCGACCGCGCCCGCGCCGGCGCCGCCAAACCCACCGCCGCCGCCGAAGCCGCCGCCGCCGCCGAAGCCGCCGCCGCCGCCAAATCCGCCGCCGGCGGCTGAGGGCAGGCTGATCTGCGCCTTCTCCAGTCGTTTGAGCATGTCGTCGAGCGGGCCCGAATACACCTGATCGACCTCCGCGTCGGTCATCGAGGCGTGGATCACGTGCAGAAAGTTGGCCGCGTGCGGTGCGCCCGCGTGCGCAGCGGCGCTCAGCTTGTTCAGCTCGGAGTCACCCTGAGTCTCAAAGAGCGCAAGGCCGTCATCGTGGGCTTCTCCCGAGAGGAGCATGGTGCGCGCGTGGTGCAGCAGCACAGCCTTGGCGAAGCAGTCGCGCTCGGGCGCCGCGAGCGCCGCCGGATCGAGGGCGACCAGCTTGCGGAAACACGAGAGCAGGTACGTGAGCGACCGGTCATCGCCAAAGGCCCACGAGTGCTGCCGATCCGAAACGGAGCGGTGCAGCTTGTCGCCGCCGTCCGCGACAGGGCTCGAGAGACCGAAGACCTGCTGAAGCTTCTTGCACTCGTCGGCCGAGAGTGCCTCCGCGCGCGGCGGTTGGCGCATCTCCACCTTTGCGCGCTTGAGCGGCGGTGGGGCCGACCGTTGTGGTTGCTGGTAGGCGCCGACGGCGGCGGCCCCGAGCGGCCCGAGCCCCGCTCCCTCGACTTCGGTCCAGTTGTCGAACTCGTCCTCTTCTCCATCGTACTCGTCGTCGTCATCGTCACTGTCTCCGCCGCCCATATCGGCATCGCCCGCGATATCGCCGCCCGCTTCACCCTCTTCACCGCCACCAACGCCGCCGCCGCCGCCATGGCCGGCGGCTGCAGGTCCCATGAAGAAGTCATTTACAGCGAGTTCGAGGTTGCCGCCCGCGTTCGCTAAGAGCTCCGAGGCCTGGGCAGGGTCCAAGTTCGTGATGGCGACCAGATTCGCCAGCGCCTCGGCGGCGGCAGCATACTCATCGCCCATTCTCGACTCTCGGCGGTGACGCACGCAGCTTCGCGCGTATGGCCGTAGGGCGGTTCTGCAACTCTTCTGCGCTCGCCGGAACACGTGTCGTGACGAACTCGAGCGCCGATTCAGTAACTTTCAGTTCACGTTAAATAGCCATCTCGGCAAGAAGCACAATTCTGTGACGTGCTGCGTGCAGCGTGCTGCCGCGACGGCATTCTTCGTACATGTACATGTAGTCTAGGAAAAAGCTCATCAAAGCTCATCAGAAGACATCACGAGGCCATCAACGGCCCGCGCACTCGCAACGAGTACGGGCGCGCGCGCGCGCGCGTCGCATGCGCTGTAGCTAAGCTGTAGCGTGACTGTTGAGTCCATGTCATGCACGCGCCCCGTCGGGCTCGCCTTCGCGCGTCGCGCCGCGTCGCCTCGCTTTAGAGCTTGGTCGTGTCGAGCACGTTGACGGTGGCGAGAGGCGAGACGCCGTCCCAGCCGCCAAAGATGAGGATGTTGGAGCCGATGACCGTGGCCGTGTGGCCGTAGACACCCGCGGGCGGCTGGCCGGGCACAGTCACCGTCGCCCACGTGCCCATACCGTCGAGGTCGAGGGTCGAGATAGTGTCCACCTGTTCCACCTGCCCGCTCCAGCCACCCAGGAGCACGAGGAAGTTGCCCACGACCGCGGCGCCGTGGTACGCGCGCCCGGTTGGCTGCTCGCCTCGCCGCCGCAGCCGCTGCCAATCCATCGTCACCAGGTTCAGCGTGAACACGTCCGACGAGTATTTGATGAACGAGTGGCCATGCTCGTCGATCGATACGTTCATGCCGCCCACGATGTACAGCTTATCGCCGGCGAGCGTGCACGAGTGCGCCTGCAGGCCCATGCTCAGGCCGCCGCTGCAGTTGGGCATCGACCACAGCATCGTGGCCACATCGAGCACCGACACGTCCGAAAGCGACTTTTTCCCGTCCGAGCCGCCGAAGACGAAGAGCTTGCCGTCGCTGAGCGCGGCCGAATGCATGAAGCGCGCGCGCGGTTTCCTGCCGCGCACGTCCTTGGTGTCCCACGCCATGCGCACCAGGTCGAAGACGGGCATGTCGCCCAGCACGCCCGTTATGCAGTCGCCGTTCTTTTGGGTCGAGCCGCCGAAGAGAAAGAGCTCGCCGCCCACCCGCGTAGTCGTGTGGTACGCGCGCGCGATCGGGCCTTTGCCGAGGGCGACGCGCGGCTCGAACCATGTGTGCGTCTCCGTGTCCAGCACCGTCGGGTTGCACGAAAAGTACTCAAACACACCTGCGTTCTTGTGCTGCTGACCGCCCTGCACGAGCAGGTTTTTCTCGACGAGCGTCGTCGTGTGGCCGCCGCGCGCCTTAGGCGCCTTCGAGCCCTCGTGCACGCTCGTCTTCAGCGCTGCCCATGGTGCGGACGCTGACATGAGGTCGAAGAACGAAACAACGACAGCGCTCAAAACGACGGGTGGAATTCAATGCATTCCTCTCGGCCGACCACGCCCAGCTTCTCACAATCCTGGGCGGGGCCAGGCGGCCCAGGCGGCGCAAGCGACCCGGGTGGCCCAGGCGGCCACCGCGGCCTGCCGCGGCGGCCTCCAATTTCGGCGCCCGGGACGCCTCGTGCCGGAGCCATTTCGCCAACATCGTCGGTCGCCTCGTATTCGGGTGCCGTGCAGCGCAGCCGGCGCGCACATGATGCGGAAACGCGCTTATGGCAGGCGGAACATAAGCTGGTCGACGCACAGTCCAAGCTCACGGGTGCCAACCTCGAGATCCAGCGTCTGCGCTCCGCTGCTGAGCAGCACGACCACGACATGCTGTACGTTCGTCGGCTGCTCGAGCGCGAGCAGCGCGAGAAGAACGCCCTCGAGGCAGAGGTGCTCTCGCTGCGGCAGCAGCTCAAGCGCGCGTCGCCCCGTAAGGTTGGCTTCGGCGACGGTGCCGACGGCGCCGTTGAGGGCGAGCGCATCATGCTTCTCAAGGCGCAGCTCGAGGACGCGACTGAGCGAAGCAAGGCGCACATCGCCGAGGTTGATCGGCTGCGCGACGAGGTGGAGCGGTTGCGCGGCTGCCTCAACGATCACCGCGAACCTGGCCAGCTGCGTTCCGAGCTCGCGCACGTGCGCGATGAGCGCGTACGCCTCGCCCTCGAGCTGTACGAGGCGAAGCAGGCGGCCGTCTCTGCGCACGCGCAGGCGCAGCACGCGACGCAGCAGGTGGCGGCAGTGGACGCGCTGCGCGCCTCGACGTCCGAGGCGCAGGCGCAGCTCGCCGAGAGCCGCGCGCATGTGAGCGGCCTGCACGAGGAGCACACGAGCTTGCAGCACGAGTACAACCACGTGCTCGGCATGGCACAGCAACTCGCAGATGAGCTCCAGAGAGTGCGGCACGAGCATGGGCAGGTCGCGGAGCAGAAGCTCGCGCTCATCGAGCGGCTGAATGCGACCGAGCACACCCTCTCGGCGCTGCGCCACGAGCTCAAGCAGCGTGAGGACGACTTCCAGGTCGACTTGAGCCTCTTCGCGGCGCGTGACGCCGAGACGCGCGCGAGCATCGACCGCCTGACAGCCGAGGGGCGCACGGCCAGGGCGCGTGCGGAGGAGCTCGAGACGCTGCCGCCTCGATACGAGCAGCGGATCGCGCAGCTCGAGGCGGAGATCCGGCAGCTGCGCAAGGTGGGCGAGGCGCACGCGGCGCGCGCGCAGCACTTTGAGGAGGAGCGAGGCCAGCTCGCCGGCTTGGTCGAGGTGTCGGAGATCGAGCTTCGGCGAAACCACGCGTCCAACGCGGACCGAATCGAGCGCCAGGACGCCAAGAATCTGATGCTCTCGCACAGGCTCGAGGCGACGCTCAAGGAGCTCCAGGCCACCATCCACGAGCGCGACCGCCTCTCCGCCACCCTCGAGGAGGCGCTCATGCGGTGCACATCCTCGCTCGTCGCGCGCCAGCTCGCCGAGGACGACTGTAAGGCCGCGCTGCGCCAGCTCGACGCCATGCGCACTCTGCAGGCCGTGTACCCGCCCGGCCGGTAGCTGAGACTGAAGTTTTGGGATGCGTGAATACTTATGGAGGCGTGAAATCATCGCGTCTTGTCGAGCTCACCGTTTTTTTGCTCTCGTCTGCCTCCTCGCAGCAGCCGGGTCGCCCTCGAGTAGCAGGCATGATGAAGGATGCCAAGGGCAATACATTGCCGTTCAAGCACTCGGATCCGCGAATGGAGAAGGTGCCCATCAACTCACACATGGCGACCATCGTCAACGGGCCGACGGGTATTGTCGAGTCCAAGGCCATGAGCTCGACCGCGCCAGCGCTGTCCTCAGGCGCTTACCACAAGCGGAAGCAGCTGTTTGAGAAGCTCGTTGTCAAATTTTCGGAAGAGCATGGCAAAGACGAAAAGACCATGGCAGTCATCATCAATGAGGTCGCCCGCGCCGAGCGCGCGCTCCTCACTTCCACAATGACACCGACCCTGCTGGCTACGCTTGAGGTCAAGGTGGCCTCTGCCGTGCGCGACTCGCGGCCGCAAGGGCCGCGCCCTTCGCTGAAGCCGCCGCCAACGTACGCGCCGCCGATGCCAGTGGGCGAGCTTCGGGACAAGGTGAAGGCGGCTTCCAACTGGACGGATGTCGCGATGCACCGCAACGCCTTCTACAACATTGAGATGCAGCGCAAGGTTGCGGCCAAGGAGCAGGAGAAGCAGACGCTGCGCACTCACGTGTACCACCAGATGAGCCTTGAGCAGCATAAGACTGCAGCCGAGAAGGCTCTCATGGAGGAGGAGGCACGGCAGGTGGCGGCGGATCTTGCCTTGTACGAGCGCGATATGGCCCAGGAAAAGGCCAAGAAGCTGGCGAAAGTGGAGGTCGAGAAGGCGGCGCGCGCGGCGCAGATGCGCGAACAGGCTGCGCGTGCCGCGGCGGCGCAGCGGCTGCAGAAGCTCGAGGACGAGGAGATGGACGCCTTCCTGCGCAAGGAGCTCGAGGCCGACTCGAAAAGGAAGGAGGCCAAGCAGCGAGCGAATGAGGAGTACCACAAGGCGACGATGCTGGCCAACGTTGCAGCCAAGGCGAGGCGCGAGGAGGAGAAGCAGAGTTTGTGGGCGGAGGAGGCGAAGCTGAACGCGCAGTGGAAGACGATGCTCGACAAGCAAGAGGCCGATCGCAACGCGCAGTATGCGGGTCTGCGCGAGCGGATCCACAAGATGCAGCGCGCGTACGAAAACTCGGCGGGGGCAGACCTCGAGCGGCGCATCAAGGAGGAGGAGGAGGCGAATGCGCGCTACGTCGAGGCGCATGAGAAGATGCTCGATGAGCAGTTTGCGGCGAAGAAGAAGAAGAGGGAGGACGACATCCAGGCTAACCTCGCCTTCCTCAAGATGCAGCAGTCCATCAAGCAGCACGCGAAGGTGGAGGACCAAAAGAGGGATCGCGAGTACGCAGCTGAGGTGCTCAAGGATGTTGCCTTGGCCCATTCACAGGAGGAGCAGAAGATCGCGCTGCGTAAGGCACGATTGTCGCAGCAGACGGCGCATCTCCACCAGCAGATCACCGAGCAAAAGGAGCAGAAGGCGCGCGATCCTGGCTCCTCCGAGATGACGGATATCGAGGCCGCCATCAACCGGCCGCTGCTCGTCTCCATCGTGCAGCACAAGTATCACTCAACATACGCCAATCCTCTCACCGGCTGAGCGCGGGTCGAGGCTTGCGTGGGGTGCGTTGCCCAGGAGCACCCGAGCACCCGCCTCCCGCCGCCTCGAGGAGCGCCTCGAGGTTTACGCGTACGTCGTGGCCGGGCATCTGCGCATCTTCTAAGAGTTGGTGTAATACAACACATGTGGTGACACAACATACGTCGCAGGGTCGATGACCAATACAAGCACAGGACGCGGCCTCACTAGGATCATGTTTAACGCGCCGATTTTAATGCCTATAACATTTGGCTTGCTTCGGTGTGTCGGCTTCAACCACGCACAGAACCACCGCCTCCGCGCGAGGACTCTTGAGATCCATTGGCTTTGCCACCCAGCATGCCCGGTTTTAAATACCTCAGTTGCTCTCAGAGCTCGAATGTGAGGACGCTTCCAACCGTGGCTTCTGTGGGCACGGTGAACTTGATCTTCTGTCCAGTGGGTGTGGTCGCTTGCAGCTTTGTCTTGCCCGGCACCACGTTAGGAGGCACCACGATTTCATATATGGTCTTGTGGGGCTGCTCAGGTTCGACGGGCGCGGCCGGCCCCGGTGCGGGCGGCGCCACTTGCTCGCGCTGGGCGGCAGTCATCTTTCCTACGAGCGCTCCACAATTGTTTGGCGGCTGATTCTGAGACCCTCGCACCGTCTGTAGCCATCGCTTCCGAGCGACCACGGCACGCTGATGCTCTAGATATGACGTGGATGGCGGTGGCAGCTTTGGCTTGGGGACAAGCGTGGGGTCGACTGGCGCCGACATGACAGCACACGGTCGCTCCCTTTTTAGTAACGAGAGACGAAACCCGAAATCCGAAATCTTCGCGGCCGCTTTGGCCGCCTTCTCCTATGCATGTAGGAGCTCGGAGTTGAAGCTGTCTACGTGTGAGCGTGTGTCGTGTGAAGTTCACCTATGAGCGTGTCGTGTGAAGAGTGAAGTTCACGCAAAATGCCCGTAGTTTCGTCGAAACTCTTCACAGGAATGCGGCTGCAATACAAGGGGGCGGAGCCTCATACTCAAAGCTTGGCAAACCGTTGAACATAACGGAGCATGCAAAAGTTCAAGTCTGTTGGAAGTGCTCGAATGGCGGCTGCTGCCTCCGCCGGTCGATCGGCAACGAAATGGTCCCGCTCTTCGCGTTGGTAGTGTTTTGCCTTCTTGGAGCTTGCAATTGTTGGCGATCCACTTCGCAGGCGCTCTATGGGGCGCAGATCAGCGTGATCCGGGAAACCCTCCGCGGCAGGAGCACTGCTACGCCGTACGAATCCTTGGGCTATCTGTGGACGTATCCCGTCAACTCGGGGGATGCCACGGGCTTGGGCAAGTCGATCACGTGGGCGTGGGACCCCGAACTATGCGGCAGGTTGATGCCCACCTTCCGCGAAAGGTGCTCGACGCTGCCACGTGTATTTCTCTCTCAGTCTCGCAAACCTCTGCAGCACCCAGCAGCAGCCTTTTCGCTTTTGCAGTCTGTCTCCTCGCAAAACAACTCACACGTGTGGCTGCTTCGTGCCGCAGGTTTACGACCGTCTCGTTCATCGATTGCAACTCGGTCAAGGCATCAATGCACCGGGCCTTTGACGTATGGTCGCAGAACCATCCAATGATCAGCTTCACGGAGGTGACACAGCTATGTGAAGAGGTCGGTCCGATGCAAGCCGGCTCGACAGGCGGTTGCCCGCAGGCCGAAATCTGGGTGACCTCGCGCGACATGACGGCAGCGGGCTCGACGGCCGAGCAGGCGGCGGTCGCGCGCCCGAAAGTCGGCATCTCGAGCACCTTCCGGTATACGAACGGCCTCCAGCCCCTGTACACGGTTGGCAACATCGTCATGCCTCGACAGGTTATCCAGACGACGGGCGGCACGGTCGAATTCGCGTATGCGGGCGATATGTGCTGGTACCTCGACTCGGCCTTCTGCAGCAATTTCCACGCCCTGAAGCGCAGCTCTTCACCCGAGGCTGTGCGGACGAGCGGCCTCGTCCTCCTCTTCTTCTTCTGGACGATGGCGATGCTCTTCATAGTGGGCAAGTTCGTGGTCGCCGTGCGCAAGGAGCTGCGCATCCGCTGGAAGGCGCTGCAAGACCTCGACGGTGACGGCGACGTCGAAGCCCTGGAAGTCGCCCAACAGATCGCGGAGCGTGTATACTGGCGTACACAGGCCTTCCTCGCCGCGCAAGCGCAGAGCTCGATCCTTGAGACCGCCCTCTCATGGACCCTCTTTTTCATCCCATGGCCCTTTTACGTGTACATCTTCCAGGTGTGTTGGGAATGTTACGACTTCGAGGCGGCGGCCGCGCACGAGATAGGTCACCTCCTGGGCATCTCCCATCCAGACACTGGCACCACGGAGCTCCAGTCTGGCTACTGGAGGACTGGCCAGAACTCGTACAGCACCTTGCTCTCGAGCGGCAGCCCGATGAACGCCACGACGTGCCTGGCTCCGTGGGACTACGTGGCCGAGGGCCTGCCTCCGGGCGCGGGCGAGACGACCAAGGCGGGCGTGCGCCTCTCCCTCATGGAGGCGTTCACCTCGCACAACCCGTCAGTGTGCCTCTCGCAGGACGACTACGAGGGTCTGCTAACGCTCTACCCGGTGTGCGAGGGCATGCCCCACGAGCCGCAGTGCGTCAAGGCGGACGTGAACATCGGGTACATTCGTGTGTCCGTCTTCATCCTCGCCCCCCTGCTCTTCTCGCTGCTGCTCGCCATCGTCGTCCATACCTGCCTGGACAGGAAGGAGGCCGAGAAGTCGCGCGCCGCGCGCCTCGCCGCGGCCGTCAAGGTGATCAAGTCGACGAAGAAAGGCCCGGCACGCGTGGCGCCCTATGCCTCCGTCGTTGCCAGTGAAGATGCTAGCTCAGGCTCGGCCGCCGCCAAAAGTTCCACAGGCGCCAAGCCACCAACGGCTACTCGCCAGGACGCCGAGGCTGAAGTCGCCGCAGCCAAGATTCAGGCCATGAAGCGAGGCAATGCAGATCGGGCCAAGGTGGCCGTCATTAAGCAGCACGCCGCCGGGGACATGGGGGCAGGGGCGATCGCCACATTTTGACCAGATCAGGATGGATCGACACGTGCTCCTTGTCGCACACCATCACGCACCTCTTCGCCCGTCGCCAATCGTGAACGAAAAGCGGAGCGCGAGCGGAGAGGTGTGTTCTTCTGTGCCTGTGGTCTCACTGAGCGTGTGTGGTGTAGTACTATGGTGAAGCGTTAGTAAAGCGTGTGGAGTAAAGCGTGTGATGGCCATGGATGGACATGGTGTGAGTTAGGTGTTTGAGTGGACCTGGGGACGCGTGTGCCGTGACGCTCTCGAGTACACCCCGAGCGTGAGCGTGTCTGAAGAACGCGCAAAAGCAACGCCAACGAGCGCCCCGGCGGCGGCGCGCCGCTTTATTGTGTACAGAGTCTATGTCACAGTGACAACACCGGTCACCGCGGGGGCGCGGGCGCGGGGCGGCGGGCCACGCCTAGCATTCACCTACTCTGCCCGCCCAGCCCTTTGGACAAAACGACCCAACCGCTTGATCGACTGCAGCAGAGAGGCGCTCGATGTCCGGCGGCAGTTGCCAAGTCTGCATCGCCTCGTACCCAAGGGAGAGGCGCAGCCCCCGCAGCAACGGGCGCAGGTGCTTCTCTTTGAGCAGCACCTCACGCAGGCGTATCTTGGCGTCCTTGTCGGAGACATGGTCCACCTTGTCAGGCGGCGGGGGATGCCGGCTCAGGTCAAACTTGGAGGCCGCTTGTGCAAGCCGCTCCGAGAATGCTGCGTGCCCTACCGGTTCCTCCTCTTTTGGAAGCTTCGATGCTGACGTCGGGCCACCCAAGGGGCTGGGAGCCTCCCAGCCCCTTGGGCCACCACCCGTCTTCGACAGTGCCGGGAGCCCGAGCGGCGGCAGCAAGTTGTCGAAGGCGTGAGTCATCGACTGCGTGAAGTGAGTCGACACGTGCTCGAGGCGCAGCGTGGTGACTGACCTGTTGGCAAAGGGCAGCGCTCGCACGTGCAGCTCAGCCATGTCGCGCAGTTCCGGAAGGCCGCGCACACACTCAGCGACGACCCCCTGCTCGTCCGTCAGGTTGCGAAGGTATTGCTGCCACGAGAGCCCCCGGAGCTCCTCACGCGGCTGATGTACCCACGCCTCGGTCGTGACCAAGTGGTATTGGTACGCTGAGATGCATGTTTCAAGAGGGTCGCGGATCAGGTGCACGAAGTGCATGCCGAGGCGCAGCGCCTCCTCGAGGTCCGCCCAGCGGGCATGCTCGACTTGGCAGATGGCACGCTTGCCACGCTTCGCATGGGCCACGCACTCACTCCAATTTCGACGCACGAAAGGCACGGTGGCGAGGGCGGCGGCGTCTTGCACTGCCCGTGCTGCAGCGAGCGGCGACAACATCTCGCCACCGCCACCACCCGTGCTGTTCCTGCTGCGTTCGGAGGCCCCCGTCGACATTAGGTCCGCTAGCATTGCGCCCAGCTTTTGTGTCGCCATCCTCAGCACCTGCCCTATCAGCACTGTCCCCGTCTTGTGATGCGTGCCGACGACGCTGACTGAGAGAGGCAAAGGTGCACCTTCGAGCCGAGTCGGAACGGCGAAAGCCGTGGAATCGGAGGAAGCTGTTTGGCTGAAGCTCGTACCTGCCGCGTGCTCGCCGTTGGTCTCGCCAGTGCCAGCAGCCATCATAGCGTTCAGCTGAAGCAGGCCCGCCGCAATGCTCAGATTGCCGTGCGGCTTCTTCGATGCTCCCATGGCTCCATGCACCGACGTGGGCACCGTGCACGTGCAGCGTCCGCTGTGCTGCACCGCAGCAAAGTACACGGCGTACCGTGTTCCCGTGAAGTACTCGCAGAGCTGGATGATGTTAGCCACTGAGGCGCACAGGCTCGAAGGTGAGCGCTTGACAAAGGACTTTGCTGCCGCCTGCGCTGTGGTCGATGCTGCTGACGACGACGGCGGCGCGCTTGTGGCGGCATTGAGTGCCGGGATGCTGGGGTCGTCCACCGCGGAGCCCACGTGCAGATGAGTGAGTGCGTCACGCATCGTGCCACTGAAGTTGGTCAGGAGGTCCTCGTACGCGATGTGAATCGTCGGTCGTTCGAGCAACATGACGAGGCAGTCAATGGCCTCCTCCTGTGCCCTCCGATGGTCAAGCAGTTTGCTCAGATCGGCAGCGGAGATGGTGGAAGCAACCGGGATGCTCGAAGCTGTGCTGGGGACGGATGCGTTTTGCAAGAACTGGCTCGCCCTGCCTTCGAAACGTCTCCTGTAGAGCGACACGCTTTGCTCGAGCTTGGAGCGCCTGTTGATGACAAGTACCACGCCACCGAGGCTGTACAACGCCTCTTTGAGCGTGCCGGCTAGCCGATTGTCCGTGATCGTCGAGGGACGCACCTTGATACCGACCGCAGCCGCGCCCTTCACCTCGCTCTCGAGCGGCATGCGAACGGTGAGAGGAGCATGATGCACAGCAGGATCTAGCTTCGAATTGCGGTGGTACTGTGACAGCCAGTCAGACCAAGACGTAGGCCTTTGCCAAATGGTGTGCAGCCACGACGGCTGCCACGCTTCAGCGATAGGCCCCACATATGAGGCGTTCGTCACCCACTCGAGCGGCTCGTAGCCGGCGATGAAGATTTGTTCGTGCCTGTCGAGCGAGTCTGCAAACCACGATGAGCCGCTGGAGCCGTCGAAGAGGATTATGAAAGGACGCGGTGCGGAAGATGTCATTGCGGGCGGGGTGAGTGGCCAGTGCGAAACGACCGTGCCATTGAAACATGTCGCAGTAGAGAAGGCGAATGCTGCCTGCAATGCCATTGCGTGGTGTGTGAGAGTGTGACACTCTCGACGGTTTTGACCGATGGAAGCGCGTGCACCGTGCAGTCACACGCTCTCCATAAAATCGAGAAAAATGTGCAGAAAAATGGACGCGCTTTGCATGCTTGACAGTAGCAGTAGGTACCCTGCGCATATGATGCGTAAAAGATGTTACGGGGACACATGTAGGGTCCCCACACCGAGATCACATGTCCCGGCGCGCGCCCCGTCTTCCCACTGGACAGTCTGTTGACCGACGCTCGACGGTGGCCACCTACGGCTCTGACGCGCGCGCAAGAGCCTCGGTTATTCGTAGACATACTCCACGCGGTACACGTCCAGCATGAAGGGCCGCAGGTGATGCTTCCTTTGCAGTATCTCGATGGCAGGCCCCTTGTCGAGCTTTGTGACCTCGCCGAACATGGTCGGCGGCGCGACGATGTTGGAGGCCGTCTGCAAGCTGAAGGAGTAGTCCTCGATGTTCTTGGGCCACACCTCGAACTTTGACGGTACGCGCGCGAGCAGCACCAGCGACTCAGTCTTCTCCTTGACCTTGCGCGGTGAGGAGAAGAGCAGATAGTCGTGCGTGCGCTCTTTGGTGAGAGGATCGTCGAGCTTGAGGCCCGAGTGGTAGATCTCGGAGGTGTTGACACGCAGAGCCAGCCCAGGCGGCAGTACGGAGAAGTGCGCAAGCGACAGGTCGAATGGCAGCATCTTGTCGAAGCGTGACGCATTCGGTGCCGCTTTGAAGCAGCCCCGCAGCACTTCCTCCTTGCTCGTCTTTAGAGGGAACATGGACCCCAGTTCCCAGTTGCTCGCTGGCACCTCGTAGTTGTGCACATAGTACGTGGGCATGACGATCGCAATCATCGTCACAATAGACAGTGCGACCTCTGTCTTCTTTGCGTAGATGGCGCAGAAGACAACCGCAAAGACACAGAAGCCCGCGAGCGTCACCTCCCAAGGCAGGCCGTCATCGGTCCGATCGACCGCACTGTTGGCAAAAAGGGCTATGCCCGCGACGACCAACATCAATTGCACCGACGTACGCTCGAGCGGATTGCTCTCGCGCGGCATGCTTGGACACGAAGCTCGCCAGGTTCTCGCACGCGTCGGCGTGATTGCTGGAGTCAAGTTTACCGGTACGGAAAGTGACGTGGACCCAGATCACCCCAATGCCATGCGCATCCCCAAATCGTGCGGTACGGCGCACACGATCTCTCTGTTATCTCCACAGCGCGCGATCTAGCGCGGGGAGCAGATCTCCACCCTATACCGTGCGCCCCGCGCCACCGACCCAGCCCTCTCGCCCTGTCGCCCATCATCAATCATAATGGAGATGCGCCCTGCCCGCTACAGTCCGTGCGCCCTTGACGTGCGCCCTTGAAGCCAAAGTGGGCTTACCCATCGGTATCAAAGCTTCATTCCTCCAACGCGCTGGCGGTCGCGCTCCCGAACAGTAGCTGCTGCTGCTGGCTGCCCGCCGTGCCCAGCGAGACCCCAAGCAACTGAGTCGCAATGCTCTCCCAAAGGCCCTGCAGTGCTCCAGCACGATGCACCACGCCGAGATCAACCCCGAGATCAACCTCGAGCGCAACGTCCTTTTCAATTGCCGATGGCCGCCAGGAGGTCCTCGTCCTGCTTGCCCGCGCCTTCACTCGGCTTCGGCGCATCGGGCACGGCGGCGGGCGCGGGAGCGGAAGCGGGCGCAGCGGCCAACCCAGGGACGATGGGCTTCTGGCCGGGCACCCAGCCTCGCGGCTTGTCCCACGAGGTGATGCCTGTCATCGTGTTGTACCAGTAGCGGATGCCGCCGGGCGTGACGTGCTCGCCCCATGCCTTGGCCGATGGGTCTTCCTTAGGCGTCGCGGACGAGCGGCGCTCACGCACGCGGGAAGCGATCCGCTCCTCCATAGGGATATCATCCTGCCCTTTGGATTCATCCTCCTCCTCCTCGTCGTCGTCACTCTTGACCTCCCGCTTCTTCTTAGCGATCTTCGGCTTTTTCGCGCCTTGCTGCATGCTCTCCTCCGCCTTCGGCCGCTTCGGCGCGCTCTCGCCTGCGGCCGGGCCGACCACAGGCAGCATAATTGGCGTGGCCGGGATGCGTGCACGAAAAGTGTCGCCCGCCTTCAGTCCCTCAGGAAGCACCGCCGAATACTTGACGCCATCGACCACAAACTCAATCTTGCGGTCAGCCTTGACGTCGGCTGGAACGATCATGGCCACCTCCTTGGTCGCTACGACCGGGATCTGAATTGGCGCCGCAATGGTCTCTGGCAGCGGCGCGAACTGCTGAGGCGCCGATGGCGCTGGCGTCTCCTCAGGCTTTGACGTTGGGGCGGCTAGATCCGACAGTGGAACACCATCACCCCCCTGCAGCGGCGGCAGGTCGAGAACATCGGACATGTCTGCAAGGCGGCGCTTTTTGCTGAGGGCGTCGGCGTCGGGCGCTGACAATTGTCGACACAGTCTCTATGACGCGCCTATGAGGCGCGTGAACGTTCACACGACAGACGCGACAGCCGATGCGCGTGTGATTTGTCGCGCGTTTGAGGCGCGTGTGACGCTGCGCCGGGTCGGTAAAAGCACACCGGGGGGAGCCGGGACACACACGGGACACACCCGGACAGACGAACGCACGAACCTCTCAACCTCAAAACCATCCCAACCCACCAACGCACCCGCGTGACCGCGAGACGACCGATATGAAGAAGCCCAACAAACCAGCGCAATGCGCGCCGCCAACGAAGCCTCGAACGATACCGAGAACTTTACCGGTACGTTCACCGGAACAAAATACCGGGTACCCGGTAGTAAAGCAACGTCGCGCGGCGCGCGCGCGCGCCGATTCGCGCGAGCGCTCTCCGCCGGGACCGAGTCCGACTTCGCGACTTCTGTACCCGGTCCGAGCTGCAGGTCCGAGCGACCGGCACAAGACGAAGGACTGTTTGAGCGACCGCCACGCTGAAGTCACGCGACGTGTCACGCTCACGATCAACATGCGCAGTGCTCTTATTCTCGTGCCACTTCTGCTCGTGCCGGCGCACCGAGCTGCCGTTGTCGATACATCAAACTGGTCCATCCCACCAGCTGGATCGTGGCTACGTGACCTATGGGTTGCACAAGGATTCCTCACGGGCATTGCTGGCATCGATAAACGGGGAGGAAGTTGGCCTGCGAACATTTCGTTCGGCCTCATCCTCGATGAGGTGATCAAGTCGCCTATGAAACTCAATCGTTTCGTCGTCAATCTTGGTGCCAACGACGGCTCCCGCCATGACCCTGCCTTTCCACTCCTTGTGGAGCGTGGTTTTGGTGGGATCATGGTTGAGGGCGACCCAGCGTTTAAGAAGCGGCTGTACAGCAACATGCAACCGCTGAATGCCAGCGGCAAGCTCTTCATTTCGTGGGGATTCGCTTCTGCAAGCGCAATCGGCCCGCGCCTCCTCAGTCTTGGCTGTCCGCGCGAGCCTGATGCGCTCAAAATCGATGTCGATGGCCTCGACGCAGCACTGTTGGAAGGCATTCTCCTCGCCAACATTCGTCCAAAGGCCGTGGTGGTCGAAGTCAACCCTGACCTACCGCCACCCGCGCGGGTTAGCCAGCTCGACCATCCTGGGTTCACCTTTGAGTTTTTGCGCAAGCACATGCGCGGTTGGCTGGGCACTTCTGCCGACGCATTGTATACGCTGCTCGCCGACCACGGCTACGCGGCTGTGGCGCTCGAGTTGGGCACGCGCGAGCACATGGTGTGTGGCGGATCCGGAAAGCGGCGGATGTGCAAGATGAAGCACACGTGCACGCATTGTGAGAACAACATGTGGTTCATCCGCGCCGACCTGCTGCGTGCAGCCGGTGTCGACCCGCCTCGATGGCAGCAGTTTGTGCACGCCTTCTGGAAGCAAACATTTGCGTTCAACACGTACACGGAGAATAGTCTCGTCTTCCCAGGTCAATCAGTGCGCCACGCGGGTTCCTTTTCGGAAGCTGACGAGGCCAAGCCGTTCACGCCAGCGTGCTACAGCCTGAGCGAGCACCAGTACACCAAGCCCTTTCCTGGCGAGCCAAGCTTTACCAAGCCGGCGTGCCCGTTGCAAACGCTAAAACGAGCTGTCGATGAGCTGCAGGTCGACAGACCTGCCGCCGTTGGATCGACATGGCGCGATTGGGCGAGGCTCTCGGTGCGCCTTGCAAAGCCCGCCCATGCGTCGAAGGCACACGCATTCGTCGTCTCGACGACCGAGGCGATCAAAGCGCCCGCATGCCGCGCAGACGAAAGCTGTCCGTTCAACGCGAGTGCGCACCTTGGCACCAACGACTAACTTCACCCGCACTAATGATGAAGAACGGTTGCGCCCCACCGCGCGGCAGCGGCGCGTGAGAACGAGATTCAATTTCAAAGGCCAAAGCGCAAAGGGAGCGCGGGGCAGCACAGACACGCGCCGACACGGGCGCAAAGTACAGTACCGCGGTACCGCCTACCGCGGGGTAGTCGCAGCCTCTATCTTTTAGCGGTAATCGCGCGCCGGTCGTACTTCAGTAGATGTAAGTTCAGTAGTGAGTAGACAGTACCTCATACAGTACCCCCTGTCGGGCGACGTGCGGGGTGTTCTCGCGAAAATCGTTATTGTGAGATTAACAGTCGGCGCTCCGCTCTGACCTCTGTGTACTGTGTACCGGTACCGTAGCCGCTGCGCTCCCCGAGGTCGACGCCCTGTCGTGCGGGTGTGTTGGTGAGTTTGGATGGTTATGAGGTACGTCTGTGTGCCCGTGTGTGCAGAGATGCATTTTACAGTTCCCGGTATAAACGTGAACGTGAACGTGTTTCCCCCGGCATGCGGGCCTTGAAGTCAGGTTCCCAGGAAGGGTTCGGTGCGGGTACGCATGGGAACGTCGGCCGCAAGCGCGCCGCGTGACTGGGTCGGAATGCTGGGCATGCCTGCTGCCGCTGGCGGCATCGCCGTTTGCTTTACTCATCCACTGGAGCTCACCAAGGTTCGATTGCAGCTGGACAATGAGCGTTCCCAGGGTACTCCTCGCATGTACAAGGGTTGGATGGACGCGGTGGTGCAAACGTACCGCGCGGATGGCGTGCGCGGCTTGCAGCGCGGGCTCTCGCTCGGGATCATGCGCGAGGTGTGCTTCAACGCCGTGCGGATCGGCCTGCTGGAGCCAGTTACCGACTCCGTCCACACGCTGTCCGCTGCTTCTGGCCTCGCCAACCAAGCGAGCCCTCCTAGCCCGCCCGAGCGACTCGCGGCGGGGCTGACGTGCGGAGCCCTTGGTGGCTGCTGCGTGAATCCGGTCGAGATTTTGAAGACGCGTTTCCAGGCGTCTGGCGGCTTGACTGGCTTTCAGCACTCGTACCAATGGCCTCTCTCGGCCCTCACGCAGCTCCTTCGGGATGAAGGCGTCAGCGGCGCATTCAAGGGCGTAGGTGTTTCAACGCTACGCGGTATTCTGGGCCCGGGCTCACAAGTCTTTGCCTATGGCGAGTTCAAGCGCGAGGCCATCGCTCGCGGTGCCGATGGAGGGCACGTGCTCACACACATCTTGTGCGCATTGGCCTCTGCTTCCGTGTCAGTCGCCTGCGTCAACCCGGTCGACGTGACGCGCACCCGCTTGTACAATGCGCCGCCAGGCCGGTACTCGAGCGGCGTGGATGCCGCGTGGCAGGTGATCGCAAGTGGTGAGGGCGTGGGCTCCTTCTACAAGGGCGCGCTCACCCACTTCTTGCGGCTCGGCCCGCACATGGTTCTCGTCTTCGCGATCCTCGAGCAGATGAAGAAGCTTCGAGCCAAGTGACTGCACAAAGAGCAGAATAGGAACCAAGAACGACGAGAGAGAAGAGAATGAGACAGGATGTGCAGCAGACTATGTAATCTTGGCTTGGCCTAGCTATAGTTGGATCTGCCCACTGCGTACAGTTGTTCCATGCGCTATGAGTGTGTGTGCGCGACCGTTCTTCAGTTTCCCCGAAGGCACCGACGGGCCGACGCGGCGGCGCTACCGGTAAGCCGCGACGACGCCGTAAGTTTGTGCCGCATTCATGCGGCATTCTCATCTCGTCCCTCCTGATAAGTTCGGCGCGATCGAGGCGGGCGTGTATCGCTCGGCATTCCCGACACCCGAGTCATTCGGCCACTTGAAGTTGCTCGCGCTGCGCACCGTCGTCAACCTGTCGCAGGAGGCGCTTACGCGCGCGACCACCTCCTTCTTCTTAGAGAATCACGTGCTCATCGTCGATGTCGGCTTACATGTTTGGACGCATCCCAAGTGCGCGCCCATATCCGACGAGCTCATCAAGGAGGCGATGCGCTACGTGCTCGACATGACGCACCATCCGCTGCTCGTCATGAGCGCCTCGGGCACACACCAGGTTGGTGTGCTCGTTGGCTGCCTGCGGCGGCTGCAACAGTGGAATCTCGCGAGTGCGCTCGACGAGTATCGCTCGTATGCCGCACCCTCGCCGCGGCTTTTCTGTGAGCAATTCATCGAGTTATGGGATTGCGATCTGTTCACGCTGCCCGACAAACTGCCTGCATGGTTTGAGCGCCAGCAGGTGCTCCTCGACGAGGATACCGAGCGGTGGCATCGGCATCGGCAGCAGCAGTTGCGGCATCGGCAGCAGCGCCGATCACGTTCCAATTCAAGCGAGTCGCCCTCTGCGAATCGCGACGAGATGCCTCCACCGCCGCCGCCGCAGCAGCAGCAGCAGCGCTGCGCCGACGAGGAGAGTGGCGAAGATGCCGCCACACCTGCCGGTGCCGACGAGGATGAGGCGGCGATGCAGCGTGCGTTGAGAGAGAATGCGGATGCTGAGGAGGCGGAGGACATCTATTTCGTGGTAAGTGGGCCGCTCGTTCCCGTGGGCTGTGTCACCAGCGTGGTGGATACGTGGGACGATTGAGTGACGCTCGCGCGCATGCGCTTCACGCCTACACCCAACATCGTTGAAGGCCGCGCACCCTCCGCACGGTCTCCCGTCTCAACCGAACAATCCGATCTATGCAGACTCCATTCGATTGCCTCGTCGGCAAACCCGGGAGGCAATCATCACAATTGAAAATCATCATCGATCGACGGATCGCGACGGTCGGGGTTTAACTTCACATATTGCAATTAACGTTGATCGTTTCAGTTGTGATTGATACACACCCGCGCTATTCATGCATCGACTTTCATTTCTAAAACTCCCTAGAACCATCGCCTAAAGAACCGACTCCTACACATACGCCAAACTCGTGCTCGGCTGACGATCGTGCTGGATGCTGGATCGTCGGTCAAAACGATTCAGCTGCGCCAGCACGTTCAAATTCAAGCGAGTTGCTTTCTGCGTAGCGCTGCATGAAGCGCATGAAACGATCCCATTCGGCAGTACTCTTCAGTACCAGTATCGCCGTCATGGCCGTCGGTGAGCCCCGCTCGAATGCCACGTCCAGATCCCGAGTCATGAGTAAGCCCTCATCATCCTTCATCCAAAGACCTGTAATCAGCCCGTTTTCCCAGACGTCGTTGAAAGAAAGCACATCTGGATTCTGGAAACGAAATGTGGCGGTCCCTGTGCTGCCATCGCGGGAACGTGTCAACGATACATCTGGGACTGTCTTTTCGGGCGTGCTGCCCTCTCGCCAAGATAGGACAGCCAGTGGTGCACTCTCAGTCGCAGCGCGCAAGATCGTACGCCGTCCGAGGCCTGGATTGCAAATGAGGCACGAGGCCCACAGTCGGCGTTGACTCCACATCATGTAAGACCCCAGGGTATTTGGCATGAGCAGGAGGCAAAGCCAAATGACCGCCAGCATGTGCATCTATCTCGAGACGGAAGCGCGGACAGAAGTGTGAACGTGCAGTGTGAAGTGTCCTGACAATAAACTCAAACTCTAAGAAGGGTCCTGGCTTGGTACAGTCTTTTGCAAAAGACTGTACCGGTTCCAACACGCCATACGCCTTCACACATCAACTTCGAACATGCCCGCCGCCTCATCACTAGGACACAGTTCACCCACGAGGGCCATCTTGCCCCCGCCCCCCCCATGCACACACACCTTCTGAGTCCTCGGCCAGGTATCACTCTCAGGGGCGCCACGGCACACATCTCACATGGTCGATTCGCACGGCACACACATCTCACATGGTCGATTCGCAAACATCCAGCCGCTGCTCGATTCGACAGAGAGCGAAGCAGTCGTTCAGACGGTTCAGACGGTTCAGACGGGCGTATGGGGCTCCGGAGGGTCACGCGAGGAGCCCGCCGATTGGCCGTCGCGCAGCGCCACGAGCTTCTCTGCGAGCTTGGCACGGCCCTTGGCCGCGAGCTCGCCGCCCTTGGCTGCGACCGCCACGGCCAAGGGCGCGGTCGTGGTAGCCACGTAGGCCTTGCTCGCGGCATCAAGGGCCTTGGCGGCGGCCTCGCTCTTCGAAGCTACCTCGTAGGCCTCGAACGACTTGGATTTCACTTTGTCTGTCAGACGAGCCGCATGCTGATCAATCTTGTACTCGACGAACTTCACCTTGGCGAGCTCGTACAGCTTCGGCCCGTACAGCTTCGGGTAGTAGATGACCGCAAAGACCGCCATGCAGAAGACGGCCATCAAGGCGTACCAGGCTGCGAGCGGCCCCATCACCAGCTTTGAGAACTCGCACTTCTCCCTGATGACGCCCGAGCGCGTCTGCGAGGCGAGAGCAATGGGTGCGTGGGTGAGACACTGGGGCGACGGCAGGCACTAGCTGTGGCAACGTATTGGACGCACCTTGTCCGCTGGTAGGTCGGCGGTTGCAGCGATGGAGAGATCGAGCGCGTGATCCTTGAAGACGCCAAAGGTCCTCTTCATGTTGTTTGAGCAGCGGCAGCCAAGCTCATACATACCATCCCTGACCTCGTCCGATCCGAGCGTGGACACCTTTTCGGAGACGTCGGTCACCGTGTGAACGAACTTCATGGCCTGCGGCGTCGGCTCATCAATCCGGATCTCGACATCAGCAGCAGGGGCAGCCCTGGACGGCGTCGTCGGCGGCGCAGCTCTAGGCGCAGGAGGCGGGGGCGCCGGCGCCGGCGCGGGCGCCGGCGCGGGCGCCGGCGCCGGCGCGGGAGCGGGAGCGGGAGCGGGAGGCGGCGCGGCGGTCTTGGGCTTTGCCTCAGCCTCGGCCTTGTCCATGGCGATCGCCGCCAGAATGGCCGCGGAAGTGACGCCGACTGCGGAAGACGCGGAGCCGGACTCCTCAGCGGGGTCCGAAGCTGCGGGTTCCTCCTCGGGATCGGCCATAATCAAAGATCCCTTCCTCAGGCCGACGAGGAGGACAGCAACCACAGCCGAGAATCAGCAATGGAGTCAGGTTGAAATTCGGATCGTTTCTTTTTCACAAGCGCGCTCGCATGGGGAGGAAACGTAACGGTTGGGGAGCGTGTGAACTGGTCCGAGAATCCATGCGGTTCTATGAGCCAGGATACAGCCCCACCAACAACCTCTTCGTTCTCTACATGTTTTGTCTGTCTGGGACTCTGGGCTCTGGGCCCCTGTAGACTGAAACTGACGCTGAGTTATGTGCTTCAGTCGATCGACTGATTGTTTCTGATGTCGACCGGCTATGTATTTTTGAGTGTCCACGTAGAAACACGCATGCAAAAGAGCGTCACACAATTGACGAATTGCGGTTTGCGCAATGAAGCAAGCCGGTCGGATGCAAGTCGGTGCTCCGCGGCGTCGCTGCACGAAGGTAGCGCGCGAGCGTGTCCTCGAGCGACGGCAGTGGCAGCCGCGCCAGCGTCTCCTGCCTGGACATCATCATGGTGCCAGCCACATCTTCATGCTAATGCTGCTCATTTTCCTCGCGACCAGGATGACCCTTGCCACGAGCAGCGCGCCCTTGGTCTGCTGCTCAAATACGTGCGTAAACGCACTCGATGGCTACTGCGACGATGGCGGCCCGGGTTCCATCTTTTCAAGCTGTGTGCTCGGCAGTGACTGCTCCGACTGCTCCGCTGCCTCTCCGATGTTCGACCGCTGCACCTCCCCACCCCCAGCACCTCCGCCCTTGCCACCGCCGCCGTCCCCTCCACCCTCGCCGCCGCCGCCCTCGCCGCCGCCGCCCCCGCCGCCGCCGCCCCCTCCTCCCCCCCCCCCCCCACCCCCGCCGCCGCCGCCGCCCCCGCCGCCACCCCCGCCGCCGGCGCCGCCCCCCCCCCCCCCAC
>Ga0210246_100550_pt1 | contig 33836 bp, 28 predicted proteins | sample ChrtobMetaP3_8mM_FD_155469 | JGI IMG/M metagenome (GOLD analysis project Ga0210246, IMG submission 155469) | Chrysochromulina tobin associated microbial communities from unialgal haptophyte culture, Seattle, Washington, United States - P3_8mM | ecosystem: Host-associated > Algae > Haptophytes >...
CGGTGCGATTTGCTCTTGCCGTGGTCGGCATCGACCACGGGCGTCGCCTCGAAGCCCGAACGGGCCGACCCGAGCGCGTCTGAAGCCGCCAGCGAGCCCGGCAGCGACGCGCTCAAATGCGTTCCGCCCCTTTTCCGCCTCCGCAGCACCGGCCTCGGCGTCGCCGTCGGTGCGATTTGCTCTTGCCGTGGTCGGCATCGACCACGGGCGTCGCCTCGAAGCCCGAACGGGCCGACCCGAGCGCGTCTGAAGCCGCCAGCGAGCCCGGCAGCGACGCGCTCAAATGCGTTCCGCACCCCTTTGGCTTTTCAAGAGAAAAAAAGGAGGGTGTTCCAGAACTCGGTATAAACGTGAAAGCGAGTCCACAAGGTGAGTCCGAGCGTCAGAGTCCGACTCTCAGAGCGGCCGTGCAGTGAAACCGTCTGAGACGGCGTCGGTTCGACGTTAATACCCGACCGGCACATGTGATGACCAGGCGCTAAACTGTAAATCCAAAAATCATCTATCTTATGACGGTTGATGACAGAGGCCGCCGGCGGCTCCAGGAGCGGAGGGGCCAGGGCTCGCCGTGGCCGTCGCGTGTGCGCTTGGCCGCCGAGCCTGTCGACGAAACCGAAATCCCAAATGGGCGTCCTGCGACACTTTTTGACACGAACCTGTACGGGATACTTTACCTACTCGTAGTACCAGTCCAAAAAAAGGAGCCCAAATGACGAGAGCAGGAGAATGGACAGCACGAGCAACCGAAAGTCGCGCGAATGCTTCGCAGCGGAGTCGAGGTAAGCGTTGCCGCGCACCAGATTCTCCGATGTCTGCTCTGCGTGCTGGAAGAGCGTCTCGACCTCTGATTCTTGCTCGTCAACTTTGGTAGCGAAGCTGTGCGAGAGGCTCGAGATCTCGAGCATCCGCGTCTCCGCCTCGCGCGCCTGCTCCACCATCGTCTCGAGCTCCTTTTGCAACGCCTCGTTCTCGAGCTGCAGCTGCGCCTGCTCGGCCTCGTCGAGCGGCTCGTCCTCGAGCACCTCGCCCTCGCCCCAGTCGAGATTGACAACCTCCGCACGCTGATCGTGGCCACGCCCGACGGTGATGGCGCTTCCAAATCGCCCGAAACTAACGCCCTGCTCACTGCCCGAGGGCAGCGCCGCCAGCGCTCCGCCATGCCCGAAGCTCCCAGCAGCCTCCGCGGCCGCACCCAGCCGCCGGTCGCGCTCTTCGGTCGCCCGGCGCAGACGGTACCCGCGGTGCTCGTCGAAGATGGATGCCACGCGCTTGAGCTGATCGTAGAGCAGCTGCAGCGTGGCTTGCCGGTGTGCACTCAGCTGCGGCGACACGACAGGTCGGCCCTTGGCGGTCAGCTCGCCCGCCTCTGCGGCGGCATGCTGCTTGAGGCCCTCGATGCTCTCCCCGCATGCTTGAAGGAAGCGCTGCGTCTCCGCGTCGACGTCGTCGCGCTCCGCTTCGGACATGCCGCCGTGCATCCCATCGTCCATGAGGTACGCAGCATGGCTGTCGCGAAGGAACTGCGCGGTGGAGCGAATCTTTTGCAGCGTCCGCCGTGCCTCTGTTCCGAAGGCGGAGCGTTCGCGACTTTTGGGCATGAGCTCATCGGCCGGCGTGGGCCGACCGAGGGCTGCACGACGACGGCGCACGCTCTCGCGGAACACGTTCGTGATGTCGGACATTTTCACACCATTGAAAGGTATCCTAAAAACAGAAACCTGGAATAAAAACTCGGATTACGCTCTTCTGCCCATGAATGATGAGGGCGTGTGAATGAGGCATTCACACTCTCCCCGCGCTAAACCATGCCGAAACTCCATATGCCCATGATTCTCATCGGCGCGGCGCACGCATCGCTCTCGTTGAGGTCGACGGCTCCGTCGCAATTCTCTCCACGGCCATCGAGCTTCCGGCGGCGGCTAGATGCACCGCGCTCGTGCATCTGCATCAACTGCAAATGGATTGATCGCTGCGAGGTGTACCACTGGGTCGAGAAGCAGCACGAGCAGCCGCACGTTACGGACTCGCCCGACTTTGAACCTGTCGAGCCACAGGGTGCGCAGCCCTGGCCAGCTCGTGCACTCTTGGAAGCTGGGTGCTCCCCAAATCCTGCATTCCTGCATGCGACCTGCGAATTCACTCTCACAGTGATCAAGCGTGCTCCGCATGCATCGGTGCGCAGTACAAGTCTTCATTCGCAACCAGGGCGAGGAGGCCGCCGTGCTTAGCAATCGGCCCGACGAGGGTGCTGAGGGGGCGGATGGCGTGAATGCTGCTGTGCTCACTACGGAGTACGACGTCTTCAAGTGCGACTCGTTCGTCGAGGATGCTGGCAAATGGCTCCGACTTATGCCGGACGCGGGATTTGTGCCGACATGACGATGGGGTCGCGCGTTCTGTGCAATGAGCCCTTGTTTTGGCGTACTGGTGGCTTAATGGTCTCAGAGTCATATCGAGTCTCTCCAGACTCTATACTCTCCAGGCGCGGTCGGAGCCGAAGATCCGCGTTTACAAAGGGATTCGGAATTGTTTAAGGCGTTATAGGTACCACAGCCTGCGTAGCTTCACAGGGGTCAAGCGCGTCGACCCACGACAATGTGTATTCCGCAAAGCTTGATTAGCAATCAAGCACACGACGAACACAAGCATGCTTGGTCTCCAGCTGAAGCGTGCCGCCCGCACCGGCACCACCGGCCTGCGCCGTCTCGCAACTCGGCAGCTCTCGACGGCCTTCGCCGATGACGAAGGTCCGGTTGGCGTCATGTCGGAAACTCACGAGATGCTGAGGTGAGCGTGCGAGCCAACCGCAGTCGAGCGTGCGCCATCAGCTCGCGATGTCCGTACTGACGAAGCGCTCTCGTGGCTGCGCGCAGGCAAACGTGCCGCGATTTTGCGGATGCACAGCTCAAGCCGATTGCCGCCGCGCTCGACAAAGAGCACCGCTTTCCGGCTGAGCAGATCGCCGCCATGGGCGAGATGGGCCTGATGGGCATCGCCATCCCGGAGGAGTGGGGTGGCGCGGGCATGGACGCGCTCGCGTACGCCCTGGCGATGGAGGAGATCTCGCGCGGCTGCGCCTCATCTGGCGTGATCATGTCGGTCAACAACTCGCTCTACTGCGATCCGGTCAACAAGTTTGGCACTGACGAGCAGAAGGCGAAATGGCTCACGCCCTTTGCGTCGGGCAAGAAGCTCGGCTGCTTCGGCCTTTCGGAGCCGGGCAACGGCTCGGACGCCGCGGCCGCGAGCACGACTGCGAGGCTCGAGGGCGACGAGTGGGTGATCAACGGCACCAAGGCGTGGATCACCAACGCGCATGACGCGCACGCGGCCGTCGTGATCGCCACCACGAGCAAGGAGCTGAAGCACAAGGGGCTCTCCGCGTTCCTCGTGCCCACGGACGCACCCGGCTTCTCTCTGGGCAAGAAGGAGGACAAGCTGGGCATCCGCGCCTCGTCCACAGGCAACCTCATCTTCGAGAACGTCCGCGTCTCCCAGGCCAACTTGCTCGGCAAGCAAGGCGATGGCTTCAAGGTTGCGATGATGACGCTTGATGGAGGGCGTATCGGCATCGCGGCGCAGGCTCTTGGCATCGCTCAGGCGTCGCTCGAGTGCGCGATTGCGTACGCGCAGGAGCGCAAGACCTTCAACGTGCCCATCGCCAAGCACCAGTCGATCCAGATCAAGTTAGCGGACATGGCGATGCGCGTAGAGGCGGCTAGGCTTCTCACCCACCGCGCCGCGGGGCTCAAGAGTAACGGCCAGCCGTACACAAAAGAGGCGGCGATGGCCAAGCTCGCTGCCTCGGAGGCCGCGACTGCGAATGCGCACGCTGCCATCCAGGTGCTTGGCGGGATGGGCTACGTGACCGACATGCCGGCCGAGCGCTTCTACCGCGATGCACGCATCACGGAGATCTATGAAGGTACGAGCGAGATCCAGCGTTTAGTAATCGCGGGCTCGCTCCTCAAGGAATATGCCATCTAGGGCGGCGCCCCGCGCTGCACCCTCAGTGTTTGGCTGTGAACATTGGCTGTGAACACGTCCGCGCTGCACCCTCAGTGTTTGGCTCTGAGCGAGACATGTGCTCTGCGTCCCTGCGCGTCACCGCGTCTGAGACCGTGTGTTTCGTGCGAGAATCTGTTGTGGAGAGAGAGAGAGCATATCCGGATGTCGCTGTGCGGGTTGGCTCGTGGTTCGCTGTGTGCCGGGTCTAAGGCCGGTCCTCTGAGCACCGTTGACCGTACTGTTGCGGCTGTACTCGTGTTCATGACTCCTCGGACCTCGCGGTCGCGCTAGCGCGGACCGCCGGCGGTCGTGCGGTCTGCGGAAAGCCTCGCGGGGCGAGGGTGTCAACGTCGATCATGCATAGTCGTACGCAAAAATATGAATGTAGAATCGTGATTGGAGGGTCAGCTAGACTTTGTGAAACCAGAAAGAATCTAGGGCGGGTGTGGGCATCGTCTCGGGCGCAAGGGAGCGCTCAAGGGGGAAAGGTCAAAGGACCTAGAAAGGAGGCGCCGCACGGGCGCGTATTCCGTCGGAATGGACATGTAGATCTCGATTTCGTCGAGAAGATGTCGTCCATCTCGTGCTCTATCTCGTGCTATAGAGCTATCTCACATGGAATGCTAATGCATCCCGTCCAATTTGTCTAGCTGAACCAATTCTCGAGTGACGACGCTTTTTGCATGACTGTCCACTTCTGTACAGAGGGGAAAGCGTACACCTGAGGTATAAGAGCCCTGAGACAAGCGGACACTACTTCCAGGTGAATGAGTCAATCCCTGAGGATTTCCGCAGGCAGGCCACCACGTCCACGAATCCTTTGCCATAGACGATAGATTTGAGATGCAGCGTCGGTGTTGATGCTGCTCCTGCTGTCATATGGAGCAGAGCGGTAACCGATGATGAGTATCGCGATGGTCGAGGCTATGGTGATCGGAATGCAGAGACCTAAGGACACAGCTGCCGAGGTAGCATCAACTTGGCCGTAGCTCGCCATGGCGACAAGCGACAAGTACGAGTACGCGACGACCGTGTGTGCGCAAAAACTCATGAAGCGTCATGTCGGGCATTTCGTTCGTCCAAACTCTCCGGGTGGTTCGGCATCGTGTGTCGACTATCTAGCCGTTGCTCGTCAACCACCCCCTCGATCTACGTTTGCGAAAACCGCCGTTTCAGAGGAAACAACTCAGCTCTCGCCATTTTCAGTCCACAAAATGGCCGCCGCCGTGTCCTCAAGGGCCGGTTCCTCGAACATGCCCACCCGCATCGGCCACGCTGAGCCGGTGCAGGCGCTCACACTAGATATCCCAGAAAGGCCACTGAGTCTCGCTGAGCGAGGCGCGCTCGCCCAGAAGGAATTCGCCCGGCTGGAGGCGGCACACAAGAAAGCAATGTCCCTACCCAAGGCGCAGAATGCGCAGAATGGGTGGTCTTCATCACCCAACGGCACGAACCACCGCACTCCTCGTTCGGCGTTCGATAGCCGGCTGGCCGAGCTGGCCGACGTCACGCAGCGCAGCCACCGTACTCCGCGTCCGACCAAGGTTCTCGGCGATACGAACCCGTTCGTTCTGCAGGGACCAAACATGGAGGACCCTGTGATGTGCACGGGGTCTCTCCTGCACGCGTATGGCGGCCTCGGGTTGCGTCGTGGCAGCAATCACGGGATGAGCAGTCGCGATTGATCACCGCTGCTCACCTACCTCAAACGGTACAGCTGTGTGTCGATCGAGATCGTGCTTCATGTCATCATGTGCCTGGGCTCGTGCACGCCACCGTGGCACCCTGGTGCTGATCCGTGTGAGATGTCTGATGTGGGCCCGAGAGAGCTTTTAGGGGGTTAGCGCGTCGTAGCGGCTGTGGGCTGAGCGAGGGGGACACAGGGCTGACGGGTGTCGCTGACGCTGTGCGGCACGCGGTGGTCGGGCGGCGGCGGGGCGCCGGGGGGCCCCGCCTGTCGACGGTCTCGTGTCTGAGTCGACTCGCGACTCACGACCGAAATACGTTTATTCCCGATTTTCCTGCTCCAACTAACATTGTATAAAAAGATGCTCGCTCGCTCCAAACCGGAACGGGAACGCTAATCATTGTACTTATTTGTACGCGGGTGCCGACTTTTCTCCTTTGTTGTTTGTACGCGCCGACGCGCTGCCGGCAACCATGACGGTCACGCCTTCGTCCGCTTCGAGTTGAGTTGCTTTCGCCAATCTACAGCCTCGGCGAAGGTTTCCTCCTCGGCGGCCTTTTTGGAGAAGTGGAAGGTGTCACGGATGCGCCCGCGTGCAACCTGCTCGTGCGCGTTTGTGCGCCATAGCCGCCACGCGCGCGTCAGCTTCCGCATCTTGAACATGGTCATCCACGCACGCTCACGCCGCGACATCTTGGTGTCCTTCTCTCGGACGCTGAGCCACGTCTCGAAGGCACGTAGCACCCCCAGGTTCATCATGCGATGCGCGACCTCCTGCAATCTCCAAAAGGTGGCTATCTGCGCGTACCACTTGTTCCACGCCTTGAGAGACTGCTGCTGCAGCATCTTGCTCGCAAAGAGCACCATGCGGTTGTGCTCATCCGCGGCGCCGGTCCATTGGTTCCAGGCCTGCGCGACGCGAGTATTGAGGATCCGACCCAGGAAGGCGCGCATTCGTCGCCTCTTGCCCGCCTCGACCTCCCATGTGTTGAGCGCCTTGATGACGTTCCTGTGGAGTAGCCGCAGCCCAAAGCGACGAAGGCGCGCCTGCTCGTCGACGAACTCGACCCATGTGTTGATGGCCTTGCTCGCCGCCTGCATGAGCATGCGTCGGCCAAAGACACGTAACCGACCTATTTCGGCGCAGACGTGGATCCACTGATTCCAGGCGCGTAGGGCGACGGCATTCGCCATGCGCGCGCCAAACTTGGCGAGCTGATTGATTGAGTAGTTCGAGTTGAGCCATTGGTTGAAGGCGCGCGAGAGCCGACCGTCGAGGGCGCGCCCGAAGAGGCCGCGCAGCTTGCGCAGCTCTCCGAGCACCGCCACCCATGAGTTGAACGCCTTGACCGTCGGCGAGTTGGTGAAGCGGGTGGCGAGGCCGCGTAGCCTACGCGACAACGAGACAGGCGGCGGCGAGCACCGCACAGAGGGAGAGAGAGAGGATGAGCACCACACAGAGGGAGGAACCGAGGGCAGAGGAACACGCGACGCTCACCTTTCCTGCCCGTCGAGGTACGCACACCACTGGTTGATGGCCCTCACTACCCCGACCTGCATCATGCGCCGCGCCACCACCTTCAGGCGAGCGCGCTCCTCGAGCAGGCCGAGCCAGCAGTTCCAAGCGCGCAACTCTCTGAGCTTGAGGAACTTGGCGCCGAAGCGCGCGAGTCGCGCATGGTCTTTTTTGGCTGTGCGGGGCGGGGAGAAGACGGGGAGAGGGGCGGTGCGTGGAGGGCGTGAGCGGGCACGACAAGCGGCGGCGCGCGCGGACGGTCGAATGAATGAGGATCGGAGGAGGCCCCTTCCAGACCTTCGAGGAGGCACCCCTTCCAGACCTTCGAGGAGGCCCCTTCCAGACCTTCGAGGAGGCCCCTTCCAGACCTTCGAGGAGGCACCCCTTCCAGACCTTCGAGGAGGCACCCCTTCCAGACCTTCGAGGAGGCACCCCTTCCAGACCTTCGAGGAGGCCCCTTCCAGACCTTCGAGGAGGCACCCCTTCCAGACGGAGGTGGCACCCCTTCCAGACGGGTGCGGAGCCCAAGGGGCGGCGGCAACGCACCTTGATGCATCGTCTCGTACCAGCTCGTCAACGCGCGCGCGAGCCCACCGTTCATCGCGCGCTTGAGGAAATGGCGCATCAGCCGCCGCTCCTCCAGCGACTCGAGCCATCGATTGAGCGCTCGCGTGAGGCCCACGTTGGCGAAGCGGCCGATGATCCCCTTGCGCCTCTGATCGTCCGCGGCTTGGTACTCCCACTGGCGCCAGGCACGCGAGAGGCCGCCGTCGAAGCCCATCCGGCGGCCGATGAGCTTGAAGCGCTGCCTCTCGCGCCACAGCCCCGTCCAGTGGTTGAGCGCCCGCCCCACGTCCTTGAGTAGGAAGCGGCGCACCACGCTCGATTTGGAACGCTCCTCGCGCGCCTAATGAGAGGCAATTAGAGGCAATTAGAAGCAATTAGAGGCAATTAGAAGCAATTAGAGGCAATTAGAAGCACTCAGAGGCAATTAGAAGCACTCAGAGGCGATCACAGCGTCGCGCTCGATTTGGCTCGCTCCTCGCGCAAGGTCGTCAGCATGCACTCAGAGACGCAATCAGACGCAATCAGACGCAATCAGACGCAATCAGACGCAATCAGAGCCAATCAGTCGCGCCTGCTCGGCGAGGTCGTCGAGGTGAGAGAGCCAGCTTGAAAAGCTACGAGCGAGCTCCATGTTCATCAGTCGCCGGAAGAAGCGCTTCATGCGGTCGCGTTCGGCGAGCAATTCGAGCCATCTGCAACGAGGGCAGGGCCGTGGCGAGCACATGGGCGCCGTGGTGAGCACTTGCATGCAGGCCGTGGCGAGCCGGAGGAGGTGAGGGCAGTGCAGAGAGCATTCCCAGAGTAGTCCGCCGCAGGAGGGTGCGAGCGCAGAGTAGAGAGCATTCCCATGGCTCCATGGAGGGTGACAGCTCTCTACTCTGTCCCTCAGGTTACACCCTGGTAGAGGGTCGAGAGCATTCCCATGGCAGGAGCGGGGCGTGCACAGCACAGGACGCGGGGCGAGGCAACAGAGACTGCGCGCGCGCGGAGGCGCGTGAGAGGCGCTGTATTGGGCGTAGGCGCGTAGAGGCGCTGTAGTGAGCGCGGGCGCGGGCGCGGCGGGGCGGCACGAGTTCCACGCACGAGTTCCACGCCAAGCTGGCCGCCCGATACTTGAGCTTCCCGAAGATCTTGAGCATCTTTCTGCGCTCGACATACATCGCCTTCCACGAGTTCCATGCAATCGACATCTTAGCGTTCATGAAACGGCCGGCGGCGGCGGCGAGCTTCTTGTTCTGGCGCGCCTGCCGACGCGCCTCGAGCCTCTCCTCGATGCAGAGTTCACGCGCGTACTTCCACTGCCGAAACGCCTTGTGCTGCTTGTAAAACAGTCCCTGGCCGGCGCTCTTTCGGAGCAGGTTCTTGTTTTGCGTGACGTACGTTTTCCATGCATGGAGCACGGGATGCATGATGCGCCGGCGGATGTTGATCAGCGCACGCGATTGCTTCACCTCCGCCTCCTTGGTCTCCTTACGGAATGAGCGCTCGACAAAGTCGCGCATGCCCACTAGACCCTTGACGACGGCATTGAGCAGCACCGCCACTCGAGGGTCGATGGGCACGATGTCTGCGAGGCGGTTCACGTCGACCATGGCCTTGCCGCCGTCGCGGACGCCATGCATCTCGGTCATTTTGGCCCACATCTTCGGGTCGTTGCCCAGATCGTCGAGCATGAGGCATTGCATGCCACGGATCCAGTCCTCTTGCGTGACCATGCCGGACTTGTCGAAGTCAAAGAGCGAGCAAAGGCTGAAGCAGAGCGTGAGGTCGGTCATCTGCTGCTTCTTGGGCGGCGCTGGGCTCGCATCCGAGCCGTGATGCTCGCGGGTGCTGATGCCGACCCGCGCCGCCGGCATCTCGAAGATGCTCGAACGTGCAAAAGCGGGTGGGTGTTGATCGACTTTTGCTCGCAGCGTCGGAAATGGCCAAATGACGCGAAGAGTTTTTCCGATGGCCCTGCGTGTTCTACTACATGTACGTTCACGTTCACACTGAAAAAGCGTCCCGAGGCGTCTGCCGGATCTTGATCAGAAAGCACGCGCCGCTGGAAGAAAGCACGCACTGATGCCGTCGCGCGGAGAGATGGCTGGTCAGGTGGGACGCCGCATGATTGCTATCGCCCCGCAGTCCCATCATCGCGCGTGCCCCACCCACGCGAATCACCGCTCCCGGGCCACTTCCACGCGCCTCGCGGTCCCCACTTTCCTCACCCGGATGCGCACGCCGCAGGACTGGGGTGCCAACGTCGTGTTTAGCAGCCGGCCAACTTCTGCCCGTCCGCAGTCCGCCCGCGGCCCGGATGGTGCCCCGGCGGGCCCGGGTCCATCAATGTCCAAGGTCGCAGGCAAGACCAACCAGCAGCTTGAGGATGAGACCGAGGAGCTCAAGCGTAAGCCTCGGCTTGTTCTCGAAGCGGTGCTCCCTCTCCGCCCCGTGCGCAATGCCGAGCTCACATCCGCCGAATGCCCACCCGCCACAGACCAAACGGTCAGCGCTGACCTCAAGAAGGCGATCATGCAGGCGCGCAACGCAAAGGGTATGTCGCAAAAGGATCTAGCGCAGAAGCTCATGACCGACGTGAAGACGGTTCAAGAGTATGAGTCGGGCAAGGCGATCCCCAACAATGCCCTCATCGCTAAGATGGAGCGAGAGCTGGGCGCCAAGCTGCCACGCGCGCCAAAGAAGTGAGAGCAGCTTGAACGGTATGGGCGAGCGGAGCTCACGGACTAGGCTGGACTGGCCCACTTGATCCCTCATCGTGCCGTATTCGCGGCGCCCGCGCTCGCCCCGGCAGCGGGTGGCGCCTCGGGTACTTCCTTCTTCTTTCTCGTCTATCTCCGAGCATGCGAATAAGCGGAGTGGGAAGCGGACAGGCGACACACAGCACGTAGCCCCCGCCCCGGGGCGGAAGTGTATCAATCGAGAAGCGACAGTAAGCGTCGCAGCCGGTAGTCAGAAGTCACGTACGCACGTGTGTAGTTATGAAACGTAACGTTGAGGATCTCGGGATTAGTCCACAATCCGCCATTCCTTGACAGCGCGCCGTTAACGGGGCGCGCATGCGCCAGACGCCAGACCTATGAGTCCTATACCCAACCGGCAACCGCCACAAGCATGCCGCCGAGAGAGACGGACATACCGTGCGACAGACTGCCACAGTCTCAGACATGGCCGAGGACGGCGTGCCACACACAGTCTATGCAGATAACGGCCTTTGTCTGCACATTCACGCAGTGTGGTCACCGCACAGCTGCGCTGCCATTGAAGCTGTGAGTGACTATGTGGCAAGCGAGCTTTCGCTCCATCTTGGCTGAGTGACTGGATACAATTGGATGAACTCTCGAGGGCTTTGAGGCGAATCCTTCGAGCGCTTTGGATCCGAAATGAACACGCCCTGTCCTTCGCTTCGCTGTCTGTATGCTCGAGTATACGGTTCCGAGTTAGGAGTAGCCTGCGTGAACACGAACTCAGATCGGCAGCGCTCGGAGCAGAACGGCTGATCGAGAGCCATCAGGACCGCCGAGCCGCTCTTCAGTGACTTGGAGCAGCTACTGCAAATTCGCAGACGAGTCGTTGACATGGCGTTGGGGACGTGCGTCGACAGCATTTCGAGCAGTTTTTGTTCGTGCGAATAGCAGAAGGAGTTGATTTTTGTCGCTGGATTAGGAAATTTGCCACATCTGTACCATAAAAGGAGTCCAATGTTGACCCAAACAAGGTTGAATGAGAAGCCCTCTATCTCTCCTCCCCTTAACAATTTGCTCGTCCGTTGAGCGTGCCTCCCTGACCCAGTTTGCGCGCCCCACACATAATCACTTCTCCGTGCATCACACGTTAGGGATGATGATTTATGATCAGCATACCCGCTTCGCGCAAGAATGCCTGGAGCCGCTGCCTCTGCTCCTCGGGCAAGTGCGCCGCCTCGATGGCGATGGCGCGGTAGCCATACGTCTGCATGAGCAGAAAGAGCGCGCGGCTGATTGCACCCTTGACGGCCTCCGCTCGATGAGCGTCGTTCTGAGCGCGGTCTTGCGCGGGTCCGCTGCGTTCGCCTACACGCAGCGCGATGGCCTGCTGCGCGGCGGGCTGGCGCGTGCGCGCGCCGCCGAGTGGCGCGCCGCCGCCCGCCGTGAACGCCTCCAGAGCTTGCAGGCAGCTCGCGAGCGAGGCAAGCGCCGTTCTGAGCGATCCCTTCTTGTGCACGACGCCCGCCTGGTCCTCTATCAACGCGGCGGCGAGCAGGCAGCTCGAGGCCTCAGCGGCCCACACGACGAGCTGCGTCGAGCCAAGGATCAAGCTCCGTGCCGCCTGCTCGTCCATCGCCGCACGCATGGCGGTTAGCCGCGCGGTCAGACGTCGCAGAGCGAGGGGCAGCGAGCCTTTGGGAACGGCGGCCTGTGGGGGGAGAGGGTGGGGCGGGCGCCGTGGTGAGCACTTGCAAGCAGGGGCAGCGAGCCTTTCGGAAGGGCGGAGGCGTGCATGGAGGTGTGCATGGAGGTGTGAATGGAGGTGCCGTTTGGAGCGCGCGCCTTTTCTTGAACTGCGCGGGCCTTGCGCGCCTTCAGATTAGCCGCCATCACGTCGATGGGCTTGAGAAGGAGCTCGAGGAAGCCGTGCCACGCGGCGCCCCCATTGAACAAGAAGAGCGCTTGGCGTCGCGCGGGCTCGTGTCGAGCGAGAGTGACCGCGTCTAGGTAGGCGAGGTGCTGCGTGAGGGGCGGCGCCTCCTTGGCCATGGCCGCCATGAGGACCTTCTCGTCGCCGAGCGGAGACGCCGAGGCACGTCGGAAATCAAGTGGCTGCGTGTACGCCACGTGCACGGCGCTGAATCCGAGCCGGCATGAGGCGACGAAGGCCCAGCTGCGCAGCAGCATCGAGAACCAAAGCCCGAGGCCAGCGGCGGACGCGGCGGACGCGGCGGACGCGGCGGACGCGGCCGCCTCGCTGCCCGGCGCGTCGCCCATGGAGAGCTCCTCGGCCGCCGGTGCGGCGCAGGGCGTGCAGCCGCCGCTGAGCGCGAGAGCGAGAGCGCCTAGCGAGTCAACCGCCGACGGCGCGAGCCACGCCGCAAGCGTCGCCCCGATCGCCAGCTGGCAAGCGCGTGCCGCTGCACCGGAGAGGGCCGCGGGAAGCAGCGGCCGAAGCCGCAGCCACAGCTGTTGCCCGATGAGCGGCCACGCGTCCGATCGGCTCGGAAGCACCGCCGGTCCGGGCTGGTACATAGTGAGCAACCGCAAGTCAGCCCGATCCGAGCGATCCGAGCGGCTCGGTGGCGGTTGCGGCCCCTCGGCGCGCTCGAGCGAGTGCTCGAGCGCGACGACGAGGCCGACGAGCATGGCCCATGCGGCCACGAGAGGCGTGTGCGACGCCGCGGCGGCGCACGGGCTCGTGGCGGCAGCGGCGGGGCAGCTCGCGCGTATCACGCCGTGGTAGCCTAGGGACGAGAGTGACGCGACGAGAGTGACGATGAGCGCGCCCGCGCCGCGCACGAGCCACGAAGGCAGCGCGGGGACGAGGGGCGGCAGCAGCGATGGGGCTGAGGTGGCGGCAGCTTGGTCGGTAGGCTGGCCCGAGGCGACGACGGCCGCGGTGACGGCGCAAGCGGCGAGCACGGCGCTCATGCTGCCACCGATGATGGAGCCCGCAGGGGAGAGCAGCGAGACTGCGAGCGAGGCGGCGGCGAGGAAGACTGCGGTGGAGAGCGACGTCGGCGCCCCAAGGAGCGGCGGAGGCTCGGCCGCCAAGACCATCGGCGGCACCAGGCGCACCCAGAGCATGCGGTGCACGACGAGCAACAGCAGCAGCAGCAGCAGACCGAGAGCGCCGTCGGCGAGCGGCATGCCGAGCGCCGCGACGGCGGAGATGTGGAAGGCACCGAGCGGGAGCACCGACGAGGCGAAGCGCGAGCGGTCGGCGCGCATGATCACGCCTTTGAGTGGACCAGACGTCTCAGCGGTCATGCGAAGGTTCTGGAGGACCTCCTTGCGTGGCGCGCCGGCTGCGATTAACATGGCTGCATCCGGGTTGCTTGCGAGCAACTCGTCGTCCGTGGGGGGCATGGTTAGTGAAAGCAAAGGGCACCGTCGGAGGACACAGGCGACGGCGTCCCGATGGACGACCCGACGGCGGCGGCGCGCACACGAAGGCGACTGGGCGGCGTCGGCGCGTGTTTCGCTCCGAGCGGAGCGCTCTCGCCGCAACTCTTCTTTTCCTCCGCACGGCGAAGGATGGCCACCAATGGCCTGGCTTATCCTACCTGTGCCAGGCTGGTACCATACCGTGGGTTCAGCGGTGACGATGACTTCGCCGCGAAAGCCATCCAGGGTGCGCGTGGCACCAACCATTCCTCTCTCTGTCCAGCCCGCGAGCGCCGCCAGGCACAGCCACAGCCCCGCGGCGCGTTCTCCCTGCGTATTCGCCTGACCATCGAGCGTGCTGACGCGCTGCGTGCTCCCCATCGCAGCATCGGCATGGGACAGTGGCAGCAAACCGTCGTCGGGCAAGGGTGGCGGCTCCTCCTCCTCCTCCAGCCTGCCGGCCGCGCCGCCAGCTGACGAGCCCGAGGACACGAACGACGACTTTTGCTTCAAGTGCGGCTCGAGTGGCGAGCTGATCCTGTGTGATCGGTGCGACCGCTCGTACCACCTGCACTGCGTCGACCCGCCGCTCGACGTGGCGCCCGAGGGCGAGTGGGCCTGCCCGGCGCACAGTCAAGGTAAGCGTAAGAAGAAGACGGAAGCGGAGCTCCTCGCCGAGGCCAACCAGAGCCACGAGAACGCGGAGCGTGGCATGCCGCGTAAGCCCGCGCGCGTCGACGCGACCAAGTACCAGATCGCGCCCACGATGCTTCGCGCGGAGCGCGACCCGGCCGAGAAGCCCCTGGCCGTCGGCGCGGGCTCTCTTGCTTGGGTGCCCGAAGGCTGTGCCGAAGAGGCGCTGTGCGAGCTGCTCGCTTTCGCACACCGGCTGGTGGAGAGCGCGACGCTGTCCGACGCCTTCTTCGCCGAGTACCTGATGACGCACCTGCACCTGAGTGGCTACTCGCTGCCCAGGGCCAAGGCGGCCCTGCTCCTTGCCAAGCAGTGGTTGGGCGCGCTGCCGGACGAGTCGGCGGCGCAGCTGCAGGCACTCGGGCACGCGGCTGGCGAGGCGCTGCTCGCGGTGGTGGGCGCCGCGCACGCCTCTGCCTTTCTGCTCCTCCCCAACGTGCTCGCGCCTGGCATCGCCGACGCGGTCAGTGGCACGCTGCCCACCTCGCTCGCCGCGCTCGGCCGCGGCAGCGAGGACGAGGCGGCCGCGGCCGCGCTGCTCGAGACGCACGAGCGACAGCAGGCCGAGGCGGTGCGCGTGGCGGTGAGCGAGTGGAGCGCGCAAGTGGACGCGCTCCTCGGGAGCAGCCAAGACGCGCAAGCGGGCGCGGCTCAGCCTTCTGCCGCGGAGCCCGGCGCCGGCGCCGGCGCGGCGCCGGCTGCGCCGGACGACGAGCCCCAAGGGTCGTTGAGATCTCAATCTCAATCTCAATCTCGCGGTGGCGCGGTGCTCAAGATCAAGGAGCTCGAGAAGCTCGTGCACGACGGCGCGGCGGCGCACAAGCTTGGTCGAAGTGTGAAGCAGCTGCGTGAAGCGCATGGCCTGCCCGACCGAGGGGCGGACCTCAACCGCCACATCCTAAAGTACCTCGGCTCGACGGGCTCGACGGGGCGCCTCGCGATGCTCAGTGAGGCGCTCCAGCACGGCGCGTCGTGGCAGGCGCGCTGTGCCGAGCAGCTCGCCCGCCCGCAGACGACGGAGGGCCTGCAGGCGCTGCTGGCTGAGGGGGAGCGCATTCCTCTGCGGCTGGCCGAGGTCGAAGAGGTGCGCGGCCGACTGCGGCGCGTCGACGCCTGGCTCGCTGGCACGCGCGAAGTGATGCTCAAGGCGAGCTGCGAGCTGCGCGAGCTGCAGGACCTGCAGCGCGAGGCCGAGGCTCTGCGGATCAAGGTGCCCGAGGCCGACGTGCTGCGCGATCGCACGGCGGCGTGCAAAAAGTGGATGACGACGGTCAACAATGAGCTGCTCCGGCGGACGTCGTCTCGCAAAGCCTCAGGCGCTCGCCTTTCGGTCGCCGTCGTCGAGGGGCTGCTCGGTGAGGCAGCCACGCTGCGCCTTGACGCGGTCGAGATCACCCAGGTGCGCGACCGTCTCGACATGGCGCGGGAGGGCATGCAAGTGCTCACCACGACGCCCTCTCCCCTCCCCACAGGTGCGCGACCGTCTCGACATGGCGCGCAAGTGGTCCGAGGATGCGCGGGCGCTGCTGGTGCCGCCCGTCCCAGTGACGCCGACGGTGCTCAAGCTGCTCGACGAGCTGAGTACTGGTGCTGAGGAGCTCAACCTCAACCTTGCCGAGCAGGAGGTGCTTGACGGCCGGCTGGGCACCGTACGTGGCTGGCTGCAGCGCGCCAAGGCGGCGATGGAGTCGAATGCCGAGTGGCAGGTGAGTGCAACTGATGACCGCTGATGACCGCTGATGACCGCTGATGACCGCTGATGACCGCTGATGACCACTGATGACCACTGATGACCACTGATGACCACTGATGACCGCTCACAATTCGACAATGGATGTGATGCAGGAGCTCATGGCGCTCGTCAAGGAGGCCAGGGCCAAGGGCATCGAGCTGCCCGAGGTCAAGCTGGTCTCCGATCAGCAAGCGGGGGATGCGTGGCGCGGCCAGGCGGCGCTCGCGCTCGAGGGCCCCGCGACGATCGAGGACCTCGAGGAGCTCGTCGGCAAGAGTGGCACGATGCCGGCCGAGACGACCAAGTTGCTGGTCGCCAAGCTCGAGACGGCGCGCGCGTGGGCGGTGCGCCTGGACGCGGAGCTCAAGGGCAAGCCGACGATCAAGGACGCCGCCGCGCTCCTGTCCGAAGCCGACGCGGATGGCGTCTCAATGGAACCCATGGAAACGCTCCGCCAGTCCGTCGCCGACGCCAAGGCGTGGCTCGAGCAGTGCCGCCGATCGCTCAACGCACGCTCGACGCGCGGCGTCGCGACGCGCGCCTCATTTGACGAAGCGCTGCGCCTGTACGAGGCGGGGCAGGCGCTCCCGATCACGCTGCCCGAGGTGTACGCCCTTGCGGCGCAGCTGCGCGATGCCGAGAGCTGGACAGCCCGCGCCGAAGCGGCCCTGGCCGAGTGTGAAGAGGCCAAGTGTGAAGAGGCCACATCGGCGCCGCCGGATAGAGCGCCGTCCCGAGCGCCGGACGGCGCGCCGTCCCGAGCGCCGGACGGCGCGCCGGCGCACGCCAATGGGCAGCCGACACCGATGGAGGTGGAGCCGCCGACGACGGCGAAGAGGGCGTGGCCGCCGGCGCGGCGGGGGGGCGCGCTCGGGACAGCGCGGAGGGCGGTAGCGGGCACGGCGGCGGCCCGAGAGAGGCTCCGCGAGCTGCTGCGCGAATCGGAGGCGCTCTCGGTCGCTGTGGGGATGGCCACGACGCTCCGGCTGCGCTCGTGGCGGCAGGAGGTCAAGTTTCGTCAGGAGGAGGAGGGCGGCGGGCAGCTGGACGAGATGGCGCCGCTGCTCGAGCAGGGGCGCGCGCTCGGCCTTGACGAAACCCCGTGCGAGCTGGGCGCCGAGTTGGGCGCCGCCGCCGGGGCTGAGACAGGCGCGGACGCCGATCGTGTTGGTGGCGGCGAGCCGCGGCGCGCCGAGGCGGCCCTGGGCAGCGGTGCGAGCGCCAGCTCGCCGGCCACGATGGCGGCCGCGACCGAGGGAGAGAGGGGGGCCGAGCCGAGCGCCACGGCCGCGCCCACCACGACGCCCAGCGCGGAGGCCACAGCAGAAGCGCACGACGGCGCGCGCGGCCGCGCCGAGTGGCGCAGCGCGGCGGCCGAGTGGGCGGCGCTGCAGCAGACGCTGCAGCAGGCCGGCGAGTGGAGGGCGCGCGCTGAGCGGGTCCTCACGACCGACAAGGTAGCGCTCGCCGAGACGACCTCTGATTGCCTCTGATGACCTCTGATTGCCTCCCTCATCAGGTGCTCCTCGCCCTGATGACCTCTGATTGCCTCCCTCATCAGGTGGCGCTCGCCGAGATGCGCGAGCTCGCGATCCAGGGGCAGCAGCTACACGTGCTCATGCCTGAGCAGTCGTTGCTTGAGCGCCAGATGAGCGACGCCGAGACGTGGCTCGCGGCCGCGGACGCGCTGCAGGCGCCCACGGCGACGCTCGACGAGCTCGCCAAGTGTGTGAAGCAGTACACTAAGATCCATCTGCTCTCCGACAAGGTCGATGGGCTCAAGGAGCGCGAGGCGGGTGGGCAGGGGTGGCTAGAGGAGACGCGCTCCATGTTCAAGCACGCGGCCATCCAGATGTCGACCCTCCATGAGATCCTCGAGAGCGACGGCGAGGCCATCTACTGCGTGTGCCGCCAGCCTTGGGGTTCGTCCGGTGCGTGCCGCGGATGGCAGCCACTGATTGCGATGGAGTGCGGCTGATGGGCCGCGCGCCTAGGGGTTCGTCACGTTGGGGTTCGTTGATTGCGATGGAGTGCGACTGATGGGCCGCGCGCCTTGGGGTTCGTCACGTTGGGGTTCGTTGATTGCGATGGAGTGCGACTGATGGGCCGCGCGCCTTGGGGTTCGTCACGTTGGGGTTCGTCAGGCGTCACCATGATCGAGTGCGAAGGATGCCAGGGGTGGTACCACATCACCTGCCTCGGCATCTCGCCTGCCAAGTCGAAGCAGTTCACAGCCGAGGGCGCCACGGCCACGTTCCACTGCCCAAGGTGCTGTGAACAGCGCGGCGTGAACTTCCCATTCGAGCCGCGCGTGACCGCGCCGCAGATCAAGCGGCTGCCGAGCGTGCACAAGGCGGAGCAGCACGTGCGCAAGGTGGCCAAGCTACGGGTGCGCCGCCAGGAGGCCGAGCTGCTGAATGCATACACTTTGGAGCTCTGATTGCATGCAAAGTGCATCCAAAGTGCATTCAAAGTGCATGCTGAGTGCGTGCTGATTGGATCCCTCATCAGGTGCGCATCGAGGAGGCTGAGCTGCTCGAAAAGGCGGTCACCAACGTGTCCACGTGGCAGCTCGAGCTGCTGCCCACGCTGCTCGAATCGTATCGACGGACGGTCGTGCCCAATACGGCGCGCCATGCCCCGCATGCGGGCGCTGTATTGGGCGTGCCCCCCGGCCCCAGAGGGCACGTCGGGCACGCGGTGGGCGGTGGCGTCACGAACGAGGAGCTGTGCCGATGGCTCGAAGAAGGCGAACGCTTTCGACTCGAGTGCGATCTGGTCGCGCTGCTCAAAGGATGGCGGTGGGCACGCCAGCTGCGCCCGCCTCCGCCGCCGCCCGCCCCAGCCGCGCCGCCGCCCGCGCCGCCGACGGCAGGCGGTGCCGTTGCGGTCGGCGAGGTGCCCACGACGGCGTCCGGCGCTGTATTGGACGGCGCTGTATTGGGCGGCGAGGTGCCCACGACAACGCCGGGCGTGCCGGCAACCGCAGCCGCGAGCGCCGCCGCGAGCGCCGCAGCGAGCGCCGCCGTGGGCACCTCGACGGTGTCCCTCCAGAGCCTCGAAGAGCTGCTGAGCTCTGCGAGGGCGGGCGGCGTGAGCAGCGCGATCGAGGAGGCCCTTGGTAGCGGCAGCGGCAGCGGTAGCAGCGGCAGCGGTAGTGCCCCCGCACCAAGGGGTTCCAAAAAGGGGGGCGGCGCAGCTGCACCGCTCGGGGGAGTTGCGGCGACTGCGGCGGCCGCTGCGGCGGCGATGCAGGCGGCACGCAGCGCAGCCTTGCAGGCCGCCGCCGCATTGCTCGGCGACGACGCGCCGATGGCGGCAGCGCCCAATACAGCGCCTACGCCCAACACAGCGCCCGAGCCCGCCGAGGCCAACGGCGCTGTATTGGGCGTGGGCGCTGTAATGGGCGAGCCAGGCGCGCCGGCCGCGCCGAGGCGCCGCTTGGATCCGCAGCTGGAGGCGACGTGGCTCGCGGCCGAGAAGGCGGCTGTGCTCGCCGAGCTGACGCACGCGCACGAGCGGCTGCTCGAGGCCAAGGCCTGGGAGGGCGAGGCCGCGCAGTGCATGAGTGGCCAGACCGACTCTGACCCGAGCCGCCTCGAGCAGCTGCTCGCCAAGGGCGAGGCGCTCAACATGGCGCTCCCTTCGATGGGTCCCCTTCGCGACTACTCGGCCAAGGTGGTCGCGTGGGGGCGGCAGGCACACACCCTCCCCCCCTCCCTGCATGCAAGTGCTCATCACGGCGCCCTTCCCCCTTTCCCCACAGGTGGTCGCGTGGGGGCGGCAGGCACACACCCTCCTCGACGGCTGCGCGGCCGCCGCCGCCGCCGCCGCGGCCGGCGCCCAGAACGGCGCGACGGGCGCGGCCGGCGGCGCTCCGGCGCAGCGGGGCGCCCAGAACGGCGCGTCTGCCCAGAACGGCGCGTCCGCCCAGAACGGCGCTCCGGCGCCGGCGCAGTGGCAGCGCACGGGAGGGCGCCCGCCGATGGGCGAGTTGCTTCGCGTGCAGCGCGAGGGGGCCAAGCTGCGCGTGAGTGGCGCGCTGTGGAACCAGCTGCTCGCGCACCTCGCCAAGGCTGAGGCGGCGCTCAAGACGGTGCACCGAGCGTTGACGCACTATGCGGGCCCGGTGGTGCTCGGCGAGGCGCTCGAGGCGATGGACAAGGTCGGCATTGCCTTCGACGAGGGCGCCACGCTGCGCGGGCTGCTCACCAAGCTGATCTCCGAGTACGCTCCCCTTGCGAGCTCGGCACCATTCCCCTCACCGGCACTCCCCTCGCAGCCCTCGCTCGACGCGCCCACAGCGAGCACGGCGTGCCAGCCTTTCCCCACAGCGCCGCCGCAGCGCTCCGGCCTCTACGATGGCTCCCTCGGGCTTCCGCCGCCGACGCAACACCACCCGCTGCTGCAGCCGCTGCCATTAGGCTCCCAGCAGGTTCCACTGCCGCCGGGCAGCGCCGTCCCGGGCAGCGCCGTCCCGGGCAGCGCCGTCCCGGGCAGCGCCGTCCTGGGCTCCCAGCAGGTTCCACTGCCGCCGCCGCCCACCGTCCTGCAGCCTCCGCCGCCGGGCAGCGCCGTCCTGGGCAGCGCCGTCCTGGGCAGCGCCGTCCCGATGCACCCAACCTTCCACGGCTTCCCGCCGCAATCAGCATGCAATCAGCATGCAATCCACGGCTTCACACCGCAGTTCACACCAAACCTCTACTACCACTTGCCCGCCGCCGCCGCCGCCGCCGCCGCCGCTATCCCTGTCGCGGCGCGTGTGGCCACCGCCACCGCGCTGTCCGCCGCCACCGCCGCCGCCACCGCCGCCGCCAGCGCCGCTGGACTGCCTGCCCGGGACGGCGCCACTCCCATCGATGCCAACGCCATCTTCGATGCCGTCGAACGCACGTTGCCCGCCACGGCGCTACCGCCCGCCACGGCGCCCCATGGCTACGAGGCGCTCGCCACGGCGCCGCATGCCTCGCTCCTATGCTCCGAAGGGCTGCCGATCTCGCCCCCGCTCGAGCCGGCGCGACAGCCGCTGCCCGCCACCCTCGGCGCGCCCGGCACGACGCACCTCAATGGCGCCCAGTACGACGCCAGCGCAGCGCCGTTGCATGCCCTCCCTCGGGTGGTGCACCCTCAGCGCCCGCCTCTCGGGGCGCCCAGTACGACGCCATTCGGGGCGCCCAATACGACGCCTCTCGGGGCGCCCAATACGACGCCGTTCGGGGCGCCCAATACGACGCCGCTCGAGACGAATGGGATGCTGAGCGCCGTGATGAGCGCCATGCCGCCGCCGCTCGCGACGAGCCTGCACGCCGCGAGCCACGCCGCCGCCGCCGCTCATCACGGCGCCTACGCCATGCGCCCCGGCGCTCACCACGGCGCTCCGCCGCCGCCCACGGTGGCGCCGCCTGCCGCCGTCGCCACGCGTGGCGCCGCCGAGGGCGCTCACCACGGCGCTCCGGCGGGTGCCGCCGAGCACGCGAGCGCCGTCGCGAGCGCCGAGAAGGACCTCGTCGTCGTCGGCTTGCACGGGGTGAGCCGCAAGCAGGCGGTCGGCATGCGCCTGCGCATCTACTACAACGAGGAGGGCGTCCCGGTGCCCTACGGCGGCGTCGTCGAGAGCGTCGATACCAAACGCGGCCTCAAGGTACTCCTCGACGGCTTCTCGTGCCCGATGCGCGCCCGCCTTGCATGCAAACGCTCACCACGGCGCCATTACCTCCCCAAACGCTCACCACGGCGCCTTGACCTCCCTTCACAGGTGCTTCTTGACGGCTACTCGAAGCGAGAATGGGTCACCGACGAAGATGAATGGGAGTGGGACTACCCACCGACCGCTGGGCCGGCCGTTGGCCTCCCCGGCGGCGGGCCGCGTCCGATCGAGGCGGTGCTCGGAACGGCGCTCTTCCGTGACGTGCTCACTCGCTTGCTCAAGTCCGCCGCCACGTGCGAAGGAGCTGCCAAAGGTGAGCTGCCGCCCGCCCCGCCCTCCAAGGGCAAGCGCGCGGCCAGCGGCGCGCCAAAGGGCGCGGCCGACGGTACGGCAGCAGCCCCCGCGGATGAGAGTGGCGCGGCGCCGCCCGAAAAAAAGCCGCGCAAGCGGCCGGCGCCCAAGACGGCGCCCAACGCGGAGGACCCGGGCGCTGTCGTGAGCGCGCGGGAGGCTATTGACGAAATCGGCGACGAGACGGGCCAACGACGAATGACGAAATTGGCCAATGGCGGACCAGGCGACCTCTCGAACGCTCACGACAGCGCCCCGTCCGGACCCTCTGCGAAGCCGCCGGGAGGTGGATCCACGCGCAAGCGGAAGGTGGAGGCGGAGGACGCGAAGCCCTGACGAAATCCTGACGAAATCCGCGCGCGCGCCCCCAGAGCGGGCGGCGGCAAGCGCGCGGCGGCGGAGGCCGTAGAGGCCGCGACCGCAGCAGCAGCGCCGCAGCAGCAGCGCCCGCGGCGGCAGCCACGGCCGGGCTGTGGCGACGAGCCGTTAAACTATTACCTTGTACCCTGGCTCAGCATTTACCTACGGAGTCGTATCCAGGCTGCTGCGTGCGCCGCGGAGACATGTATCGTGTAAGTTGTGAGGTCACTTCACCCGAATTATTTTTCCTGATTGCCATTCTCCACAATTCGGCAAGTTCGTGCGCTCGGCACGGCGTCCGTGACTCCGGAAGACACACGAGGCGGCGCACGGCTTCGACGCGGCCGCCATGGCCGCCATGTACAAACGCTTGCCAATGGCGGAGAAGAACCTGCTCAAGATCTTTGCTTCGAACAAGTACATTTCGCTGCAGGTCGTCAATAACCGTACGGGCCACATCTTCCTATGGGCCAACACGATGGAGAAGGCCCTTCGCGAGAGCCTGCAGAATACTTGGGACAAGACCGCAGCGCGCGCAGCTGCAGGCTTGCTCGCAAGGCGCGCGCGTGAGGCGAACCAGCAGCAGCTGACCTTTGAGCGCGGCAAGAAGCGCTACACCGGTAAAGTGAAGCTGGTTCTGGATACCCTGCAGGAGCATGGGATCGAATTTGTCGAGCGAGCAGGCAAGGCGCCACCGCGCTTCCCGTGGGAACGCACCGCACCGCCGGCCGGCCCGCCAGCCGGCCCGCCGGCCGGCCTGCCAGCCGCTGGCGCCTAAGCCAGTGCTCATTGCCGAGTGTAGGGATCTGCTAGCTGCGAGTGAGATTGATGCGAGTGAGCTGTGGTCTGTGAGACAGTAAAGGGCTATATAGGCGGACCCACTTTCAAAGCGGGCGGAGGGCCATTGTCATACGGTACCACCCAGGTTAGTGGGCCGCAGTGAACGTACCGGTACCGTGCGCCCGGGTGCTTCAGACGTGGAAAACTCGGGTTGCCCTCCGATGGCGTTTGGAGCGCGTGACACGCGTCAGGCGTCTGAGGCACACGACGACACGAGTATGTAGAAGCGTCAACACGCGGCGGCCGTCGATAGGGTCACCTCATACACGCAAGTACTGCGTTCAGCGATGTGGCCGAGCGCATCAGCGTGCGCCGAGCAGGCGAAGCGCACGGTGAGCGAGCGGTCCCCGACGCCCCAGCAATTGTCGCCGCCCGAGAAGACGCCCATGGGCTGCGCTCCTCCTGCGCCCGATACGACGCCCGTGGATGCGCCCGATACGACGCCCGTGGAGGCGCCCCAGGTCCAGCGCCGACCGAGAGAGATGGTACCCGCCTTCCTCTGCGACGCGTGCATGACACCCGCCGTCTTCTGCGACGCGTGCTCGAAGAGGCACACCTCGTACGTGTACTCGCCCTGCGCCGACTGGTAGCAGCGGCCTGAGAGGGCGGCAAAGGCGGCATGCGGCGCATTCCTCATGGGCTGCGAGGCCAGTGCGGCCGACGAAGCCCTTGCCGCGAGTGCATCTCGGAGGCGTATACCTGTGGGGAAAGGGGGAAGGGCGCCGTGATGAGCACTTGCATGCAGGGAGTGCCGCGAGTGCATCTCGGAGGCGTATACCCTCAAGTCGCTCAGCCACTTGGGCACTTCTGGCGGCCTCGAGTACCTCGCAGCGCTCGGACGTACAGTTAGCCGAGGGCGGCTCGTCGGAGCCGTCGCAGCAGTCGCACACGCCGTCGTGCACGCGTGATGCGGCGATCGTCACTGGTGCGTGTGGCGAATCGCTCGGACCACCCGAGCGCGACAAGGGACGATCGCTCGGGTCGCGTTCGCATGCGAAGCGCGCGCTCGCGGCGACGCCCGCACACGCCGACGTGTGCGGCTCATCCGAGCCGTCGGCGCAGTCGCAATAATCGTCGTCCACGAGCGCGGATGGCAGCGCCACCGCGGGCCCGCCGTCAATGGGCAGACAGCGGTGCGGCCCAGCCAAAGCTGCGGTAGCGGCGGCGGCAGCGGCAGCAGCGGCAGCGGCGACCTCGCTCTGCCGGCGGCGTGGTTCTGGGCGCGTCGGCTGCTGCTCAGCCTCGGTACCATGAGCCTGCAAGCGCTCGCGCACGGCGCTAATCACCGCTGCTGTAGAACGTGCTCGAAGGTGCTCGTGGCTGCTTGGCGGCGCTGCAGCTTGTGCTGTGGTGGAGCCGGAGGAGAGCAGGGCGCGGTATGCCAGCACGAGGCTGCCGGAGAATACGGCGATCACTCCGACGAGCATCAGGAAGATGCGCTTATTCAGCGCCGTCGTGCGGCGGACCTTTGATGGCGAGGGAAGTTGCCATTGGATCGACGCCATCGGAGCGATCGGGGCCGACGCCGAGCTGTGAAAGACTTGTAGGACAGTTACATTCACAGTCGAGGGGCCACCGGAAAAACGCTTCGAACTCACACCGTGACCAGCTGCACAAACTTGCCCTCGCTGCCGCTCCCCTTGGCTTGCAACGTGATCGGCGCGCCCATTGCCCACGTGGCATGCCCCTGGAAGCCGGAGATGGCGGGCGCGCTCATGCGTACGTCCCCCCCTCCCGGCACGTGCAGTCCGAGCGCCTCGAGCGCGATGAGGTCCAACGTGAGTGTGGCCTGCACGGGCTCACGTGCCCAATTGGCCATCGCGATCGCAAAGGTGGGCTGGCCGCCGCGGCTGCCGATGAAGAGGGTGGCCTTCACATGCTCGGCCGGGCGCGCGGCGACGGGCGAGAGGCGATCCCACCAGCCGATCATGCGCGGGCTGCGCATACCAAGGCCGTCGAGGGCCGCCCAAAGGGGGCGCGGGTTGCACCGATCGGGGTCCGGGTAGATGCGGCAGGTCATGCCGAAGACGAGGCCGTGGAACTGGTCGCGCTGGTCTCCGAGCATCTGGCCTGGCAGCCCAAAGGGGATGCCGGCCACCTGTTGTGGGGAGAGGGCGCCGTGGTGAGCACTGCCATGCAATCAGGGACGCAATCAGGGACGCAATCAGGGACGCAGTCAGGGACGCAATCAGGGACGCAATCAGGAACGCAATCAGGAACGCAATCAGGGACGCAATCAGGGACGCAATCAGGGATGCCACCCACCTCCGCGAGCCACTGCTCGGGGCTATACCCGATGTAGTTGCACTGCTCGCCGTACCAGATCGAGTCGATGAACGGGTAGAGCTCCATATAAGGAAGGTGAGGATGTCCAAAGCACGAGGCATGCAAATCGAGCAGGAAGGGGTTGGGCCGGTGCGCGGTGATGGGCTCGAGCGCGGCGCGAAGGCGGCGGAGGACGTTGCGTTCGTACGGTGCGCCATCGAGGTAGATGCCGTCGATGTCGAGGTTACGCACAAGCCACAGGATGCCCTCAATCCAGTAATTGTCCCAGCGCGTCGTGAAGGCGGGGGTGTGAACGGACGAGTCCACCTCGCCGTCGGCGAGTCGCTCGTGCCACGCGGCTGAGTAGTTGGTACGCACGTGCTCACGTAACCACGCGTGCCCTCCTTCGACCTTCGATGGGACGAGCACCTCGCCATTGAGCGAGCGCAGCGCCCATAGCTCGGTGGCCGAGGTCGAGAGCTCGCGCACAGTGTAGTACAGCTTCACCTTCGCGCCCGCCGCGTGCGCCTCCTTGACGTACTGGCGGAGGGGTTCGACGGTGAGGAAGGGGTAGTTGATGTACGGGTTGAGCTGGTTCCCTTGGTGGAGGATGATCCAGGGATGCGGCGCTGCCGAGGTGGCCTTCGCCACCGTGGTGAAGCGTTGCATGTGGAAGTAGCGTGTGTCGAAGTCGGCCGTACGAGGGCCGCCGGCGCCACGCACGGGCGTGAGCAGCAGCCGCACGGGCAGCACGAGCGGCTCGAGCGCACTCACGCGGATCTTGCCGGTGTAGATGGTGACCATGGCCACGCGCGCGCCGCCGCCGCCGCTGCCGCCGCCGCCATTGTCCGCCGCCGCCGCCGTCGAGGACGAGCCGCTCAGCTGGCGAAGCTGGCGTAGTCGCGCGACCCCCGAGGGCCCCATCACCTTGACAGTCGCACCGCCCTTGTTGCGATTGAACCAAACGGCGGATCCGAGTGCCACGTTGTATTGGGCGTCGATCAGGTCGTCGCAGACGAGCTCGCCACGGTCATTGTTGCCACAGTGCGAGCTCGCCGCCTGCTTCGCCTGCTCGACCCCTTGAAGGTTGATCTGCAAGCCCGCATCCGCGCCGCCGAGCCACACGCGGCAGTCGAGCCCCTTTTGGTTGTGAGACGTGAGCTCGGTCACCTCGGCGTCCCACTTGAAGATGACCTCATCGGGCCGCGGAGCGCCCTTGTAGCCGAAGCCGTTGACCAGCCGTGTGGCGCCCTCGACCATCGGCAGCTGCAGCTGCACGTCGCTCAAGTCACAGCTGCCGCCCCCATCCGCTCGAGCCTCAAGGCGCATAGTCAATTGCACGAGCCCATCAGTGTTGAGCACGCCGCGCACCTCAACCTTGAGGCCGCCGCAGCCGCCCTCTGCCGCCTCCTTGGCGTGCCCCTCAGCAACCCACTCGACGCCGCCGTTGGCGTCGACGGCAAACTGCGGGCCAGCCGCGCTCGACGACCACCTGATCTCATGACTAGCCCCCGTCCCTGACGTTGCACCAAGAAGGCGCAACTGGGCGGGCGCTGCCAGTAACTCGACCGCGCCCACTCGAAGCGACGAAGGCAGCCCGCGCCGCGAGAGGCGCAGCACGCGCGCACCCGAGGCTGTGAGAGTCAGGGCCTCATGATCGACGGTCACCGGCTGCCACACATCCGAGCGCCCTCGCGCCGCGAGCTGGGCAGAGGCGTGCGGGTTGGAAGCGGCGGACTGCGCGGCCTTGACAGCGGCGAGGTCGACCACGCCTTCCCCCGCGGTCGAGTCGAGCCACCGCAGCCGCGAGTGGCGCCAGAGCTCTGAGTCGCCATGCTGCTCGATGACGTCCGCCGTGACCGTCAGCCGCACGGTCGTCTCCTCCGCCGCTCCGTGGTCGAGTTCAGACACGCGCACTCGGAAGGTGTACTCGCCCGGCGACGCGCCCTCGGGCACTTCGACCCCAAACCAGAGCGGCTGCACGCTGCCCGCACGCAGGTAGATGCCGCTGCTCGCCTGCGCCGAGCCGTTGGGCCGGTTGATGCACCGCACAGCCCACGAGCCCAGCGAGTGGCCTGACGACACCTGCACGGGCGCGCTCCACGAAGCCATCAGAGGCCATCAGAGGCCATCAAGAGGCAATTAACGACACCTGCACGGGCGCGCGCTCCACGAGGGGAGCCATCAGAGGCCATCAGAGGCCATCAAGAGGCAATTAACGACACTCACCTGCACAGGAGCGCTCCACGAGGGGAGCAAGCGCAGCGCGGCGACGGGTGCGTACACTCCGAGCTGGAACGCGTAAAACTCGCCGCGCAGAGCCGTGCCCGCGTGCACTGTCGCATTGGGGGCGGGCACGCCCGCCGCGAGCCACCGGAGGGGCAGCCGGTCGAGCATCCGAATCGGGTGTTCGCGGGATTCGGGCCACACGAGGAGTCGGCGCAGCTGGCGCGACGCGTGCGCGACGAGGCTCGCCGTCTCCGCGCTGGTCACCGCCACCTCCATCGGGTGGAAGGCGTCCTTGGAGGTGCGCGCCTCCAGCCCGATCACACTCGCGCGGGGCAGGCTCCCCTGCCAGTCGGGCCGCTCCAGCACCGCGGCGACGCGCGCGCGGAAGCCGCCGCCGCCGCCGCCGGCTGCCGCTCGACGCCCGCGGCCCGCGGCAGAGGCGAACAGGCGCCGTCGCTTGTTCCGTCCCTTGTAGTAGTGCGTGGTGCACTGGGAGGAGGGTCCTGTCTGGCACGGCCGGTCATCAAAGGGCAGGTAGTACAGGTAAAAGGTCGTAGCCACCTCGATGGGCGGGCGCAGCTCAAAGACGACGTCCCCGCGCTCACTCGAGGCGGACGCGTACATGACGCCGCGCACCATGGCGCCCGTCTCGGCGTTGACCAGCAGCGGTTGGTGGTCCTCCACGGCGAGCCCGGGCAATCTCCACTCGACGCGCGCCCACGCGAGCTCGCTCGGGCCCGGTTGCACCCGCAGCAGCGCGCGGTGATTGCCCAGCGGGCGGCCCTGCGATGGGGTGATGGGCGAGCCGCGCGTGAGCGAAGGCACAGCAACGGCGGACAGCGTGGCTCAGGCGCATGCAGGCGCATACCCGCCAGTCGCGCTGCCAGAGCGTATCCGTCGTAATGGAGTACAAAGAGAGGGCGCGCGAGGCCTCGGCTGCGTCGACGACCACGGCCGCTCCGGCGATGGAGGTGGTCGAGGCGCCGAGCGGGCGAAAGAGTAACCAAAAGAACAGACACGCCGCGGCCGTTCGGAGTGCGCAGCACGTGTCTGGATTGCGTCTCGCCATCGCGCCGCGGGCTTGCTTCCGAGGAATGACCGCCTCCATCACGGAGCAGTTTGTCACGTTTTTACGCGCTGGGCACGGCAGAGCGGGCGGCACAGCGGGTGTTCACAGTCAGCGGGTGGACAGAAGTATCTATTTTCCTCGGGACTCGAGGCGAGGGTCGATACGGCGTCCCGACGATTCAAATTCACGATTCAAGTTCAGAGTTTACCCGAAGACACTTCGAAGTTCCTCGAAGACCCCCAACGCGAACGCAGGGCTTATTACCGAGACATGGGAATCGCGGCGAGCAAGCACTCACACGCCGAGCGCGAAACGGTCGCTAAGACGCTCACCGCGCACATGCCTCTCATTATCGACGTCGAATACTGTGGTGCCTGAGGCTACAAGCCCGCCTTCGATGCTCTGAAGGTGAAGCTGGAGTCCGACATCAAGGGCTGCACCATCACTGGCAAACCAGGTCGCAGAAGCTCCTTTGAGGTTACGGCGAATGGCCAGCTCGTCCACAGCAAGCTCGGAGGCCAGGGCGGCAAACTTCAGACTCGTGCCGAGTACCAAGCTCTCATGATGGCGCTGGAGCCGCTCGTCAAGTAAGGACTCTCCAGGCACTTTTGCATGATGGTCGCTGGTGCCGGACTACATCTGCAGCCATGACGGCGAGTGGCACAAAGGTGAGACTCCTCGCCTGCCGCACGTTGGAGATCACGCAGCGTGGTCAGTACACAGATCTCAAGGAGCAGTAGGCAGGCAGGCTGCACGGGAACAAGTTGAACATGAACACCTGCAGTGCACGGGCAGATTCGCGTATGTGTGTGGTCGACAGTGGTTGGATGTGTTCGCCAGGTGGTCCTGGTGTACGGGGCGGTTGCTTCGAACAGGCGGCTCCACCGAGCTGGGACGGTGCGGTAGACTGTGTGCTGGATCAAGAGCCCCTCAGAGCATCTATGGAGAGTCGTAGACAAGATAATATTAGAGAGAACATGAACGCGGTAACGCGGTAACATGCGCGGCAACGACCAGACGCCTGCAAGAACCTCAGAAGAGCAGAGAACTGCTCGATCACTTTACGTTCCGGTGGTTCCGTCCTATTCAAGCGGCTGCCGACAACAAGGGCACAGATTTGCACGGACGGTCCACTGGCCCAAGCATTCCACGTGAAAGCAGTGCCCACACACTAGGCGCGCGAGGCGTGCCTCAACCCAGCGTGAGCTCAAGCAGATAGCGCAAGACCAGGATGTCGGTGCCAAGCGCTTTGATGGAATCGTTCGGGACGTGCCCAAACCCCGACCCCGCCGCGGTGGATTCGTCAGTGGCGACGGGTCCGGCAGCATCTGCATGCCAATAAATCGATCCATTGCGACTTTGCGTGTGCATGGCTGCTCGGCACTCACCTCGACAGGCGGCGGCGAGCCAGGTGGCATCGCTCTCAGTATCAACCCGAGCGCAACGTGGTCGCTTTGTGCAGCCACAGATAGAGGAGAGATTTGTTGAACTGTCAAACCCATGGAACCGTAGTCAACGTGGATAGCTGCAGGTTGCTGCGCCGCTGCTGCTGCCGACGAACGACGAGGGCTTCTTGATGCTGAGGATGGGCGGGCAACCCGTGGATGCTCCGGTGACGCTGTCGTGGACTGCAAAAGGGACTCTGCGACAGGCAGCGCCGCACTCCATTGATCGTGTCGCCGCCATGTGTACGTTCTCGTCGGCGACCTTGGGCCTGACAATGGCTGCAGCTTCGCCATCGCGGGGACTCGCGCGATCGCGGGCGTTTCATGTGAAGTTGCAGTTGGTTTCGTCTTTCGATTTTGCAGCGACCTCGGCAAACGATCATAGAGAGAGCTCAAATGTACGCGACAGCCGAAACGCGAAACGGACGTGTTCACGAGGCTTTTTTACAAACCTCCGCGGCGTACGGGCGGGCGGCATGGCGGGCGGAGTGCAGCGGCCAGCGCTTAGTTGCTTATGCTAGTGCTACCCGCGCCGGAGCCGCCTGCGCGCTCGATCGAACTCTTCGCTCGTAACGTCGTCGTCTCGGCGGCGCATTTGGCCGCCGCGGCTCGTTCGTGAGCCGCGCCTCGACTAAAGACCGCGCTCAGCCACCTATACTCTTCGAGCACGGTGCGCACATCGCCAATGGTCAGCTCGGCGATGTTGCGCGTCTCGAGCCACCGTAAGCTCGGCGCCGTACCGAGCTGCCGAACGAGCTGCCGGCGGCGCACGGTCAGCCAGCTGCAGAGCTCGAGCTCGAGGCGAACGTACGGCGTGCCGCCGCCGGTGCCGACAGCATCGTTCGGCCGGAGTGCCGCATCGTCAGAACCTGGCGCAGGTACGAGGCGCAGCTCCACACACACGCCCATACCATTCCCATTCACTGGGCGCTTGCGCGCCGCCGCGGGCGTCGCCGCTGACGGCAGAGCCGAGTCGTCCGCAGCTGAAAGCGGACGCCCGCCAAAAAGGGGGCTGCCAAGCAGCAGGGGCGTCTCGGGAGCTGTCTCGCTCACGAGCGCGGACGACGTCACACCGCGGTTCACACCGCTGTTGGTCCGCGCCTTCCGCGGTGGTGTCGAGCCGAAGCCGTTGACGAAGCCGTTGACGAAGCCGTTGACGTGGCCGGCGGCGTCGACACTCGTCGGCGCGGCGGCGATGGCGGCGGCTTCGGCGGCGGCAGCTGCGGCCGCGGCTGTGGCAGCGGCTGCCGCCTCCGCCTCGGCGACGGTTGCTGCGGCCGCGGCGGCTGCCACCTCCGCCGCGCGTGCCTCCTCTGCCTCCCGTACGGCGCGCTCTCTCTCGAGGGCGGCGTGCGTCTCGGCGAGACCTTGCTCGTAGCTCGCACTGTCGATGCTCAGCTGCTCAGGCTGCACATTCGATAGGAACGAGAGGGCGCTCTGCATGTGGGTCAGGTAGTAGGCCGCCTCCGAGACCAGCCCTGAGGAGTGGCGAAAGCGCACAATGTACTGCAGGCTCGCGTGCAGTCCCAAGGGCGACGCCTGCAGCGTCACGTAGAGGAGCACCGGGAAGAACTCATCCGCGCCGTGAGTGCCCGTGGACGAGTGCGAGAGCGCGCTGTTGATGCGCTTGCAGCAGTTGAGGATGCACACGAGCTTGTCGCGCGGCGTCCGGTAAGTGGCGATCTTGACGAGCTCCTGCTGAGCAAACGTCCACGGCGCCAGGGCCTGGAACTCGGGCGAGATGGCAAAGTGGTCGACTGTCAAGAAGCGCAGTCGCTGCATCCATCGGTGCACCGCCTCATCCTCCTGCGCCTCGACGGGCTCGGCCGCGAACACGCGGTCGTGCAGCTTTGTCATCACAAACTTCTCGACGCTGTCGCACGCGCGCTGGAGCTCGGCGGCATCGCAGCCCGCCCACAGCGGGTGACCGGCAATGTCCGCCTCCGTTTGCTGGAAAAAGGCCTGCACAGCCTCAGCGAGCTCGTCGATGGAGAGGCTGCGATTAGCGCTCTCCGTGGCCGCAAGCGCGTTGCGCACAAAGAGCTTCATCGCACGGAGCAAAGAGGCGGCCTGCGGGTCGTTGAGCTTTGTAAGAAAGGCCTGGTAGGATGAATTGGGCTTGGCGGACTGGGCTGCCATTTGCGGGAGAGGAGGGCACGCGCGGCGAGAGCCATGGACGCTGTGAACGGTTTCGTCGGTCCTGAGTGAACTTTAGTTTTCCGGCCCCAAAAATTCAAGTTCAAATTCAAGTTCAAGTTCAAGTTCAAGCGCATTCGATAAGCTTCCGTTAGGTTGTCTGTTGTTTATGTAGTAACTTGAACTGAACAAAAATTCACCAGCTCGCCCTCCTCCTCCGCGCCCAACGGTGCGCGCAATCCTGGTCCGTACTGACCCCGGTCGCCGGTGGTCTCTCCAATACTCTGGTGCGATTCACATTCGACGCCGCATCATGCTGCGGAGCACCCCCGCCGTCTCCTGCGCGCTCCCGAGCGCCCCGCCCCCCTGCGGGCCTCGGAAGATGTTGCACGCCACCGAGATGCGACGGCTCTCGAGCTTCTCGTCGTCCGGGCCGGAAGCTCGTGGAAGGTAGTGCGGGAGCACCGCGTGAGGGACGTACCTGAAGAGGGGGGGGCAGTCAGAGGTCATCAGAGGTCATCAGAGGTCATCAGAGGTCATCAGCGCAGCGGTCATCAGCGATGATAGTGGCAATCAACGCACCCCGGGAAGATCCACAGCTCGCCAGGCCGAGGCTGGATGGGTAAGAAGCCGAAATCGGTCGTCCACGGCGCAAGCTGCGTCTTGAGCAGCAAAGCCCCCGAGTACACGGCCGCTCCTGCATCCAGCACCATCAAGGCATGGTCGTCGGCTTCCACAAAGTACACCGCCGCCCAGAGCGCTTCGCCATGGTCGTGCAGCGTGTTGAAGTCGTGCGCGCTTGAGATATTCATCCAGCCGCTCACACGCATCTGGGCCACGGGCGAGTAGGTCGGCGCGGCGGGTACTCGCCGTGCAGCCGCCTCGCCGGCCGCCGTCTTCACAGCCGTCTTCACAGCCGCCGTCGCGCCGCCCAGCTCGTCACCCTGCTCGCCACGGCGCTCGTCACCCTGCTCGTCACGGCGCACGTCACACTGCTCGCCGGCCTGCGCACTCTCCTTCTCGCCCTCGTGCTTGTGATCGTTCTCCAGCATCAGCAGCGCCTCGAGAAGCACGTTGTGCACGCGCCCGTACCTTTCGACCGTAGGGTTGGGGTTCGGGTCAGGGTTCGTCAGGGTTCGTCAAGGTTCGTCAGGGTTCGTCAGGGTTCGTCAGGGTTCGTCAGGGTTCGCGTCAGGGTTCGTCAAGGTTCGTCA
>Ga0210246_100552_pt1 | contig 33763 bp, 29 predicted proteins | sample ChrtobMetaP3_8mM_FD_155469 | JGI IMG/M metagenome (GOLD analysis project Ga0210246, IMG submission 155469) | Chrysochromulina tobin associated microbial communities from unialgal haptophyte culture, Seattle, Washington, United States - P3_8mM | ecosystem: Host-associated > Algae > Haptophytes >...
AGCGCCGCTCCGCCTCCTCGAGTTGACGAGACTTTGCGCGCATCTCGTCCGCCGAGCTCTTCGCACTCAGCTTGGCCTGCGCCGCGAGTGTCGCCAGCTGCGCGCGCGCCTCGGCCAGCTCGACCGCTTGGGACTGGACGGCCGCCTCGAGTGCAGGCACCTGCTCCGCCAGCTGCGCATCGAGGAGCTGCCGGCGCACGCGGTGCGGCGGCGTCGAGCGCGCCGTCGCGAGCACCTCGTACTGGTGGGCCGCCACCGCCGCCTGCCGCACGCTCGTCTCGCCGCCGTCGTGGGCGCCAGTGGCCTGGTGCGCCGCCGCCGCATGGTGCGCCAGGGCAGAGGAGGCGGCGTCGACGGCCTGCTGCAGCTGCTCTATCTGGCGGCTCGTCGCGCTCGCGCCGTCGTGGGCGCCGCCTTGGGCCTCGTCCTCGTCTTCCTCCTCGTCCGCCTCGGCGCTCAGGACGGCGCGCGCCATCGTGGGCGGCGGCGGCGGAGCTGTCTGCGTCGACGATCTCTGGGTGAGTAGGAGCTGCTGCTGCTGATGCTGCTGCTCGCGCTGGAGGGTCTGCTGCTCGATGAGCGAGAGGCGCGCGCTCGTCTCGGCGCTCTTCAGTTGGGAGAGGCGCGCACCTGTAGCAATTAGTGGCAATCAGTGGCAATCAGTGGCCATTAGTGGCCATCAGTGGCAATTAGTGGCAATCAGTGGAAATTAGTGGCCATGCGTGGCCATCAGTGGCCATCAGTGGCAATCAGTGGCAATCAGTGGCAATCGGTGGCCATGCGTGGCCATCAGTGCCCATCAGTGGCCATCAGTTGCCATCAGTGGCCATCAGTGGCCATCAGTGTCAATCAATGGCCATCAATCGCCACCAGTCGCCATCAGTCGCCATCAGTGCCGCCATCAGTTGGGGAGCGCAGCGCACTCATCCGATGCAGCAAGTCTTGTTGCTCCGCGAGCTGTGCCGCATGCATTGCCTCCCGTCTCGACTCGGCCTCCGCGGCGGCGTCCAGTTGCTCGCGTAGGTGGCGTGACTGCTCCTTGGTGGCCCCGAGGGCGGCCTCGAGCTTCTTCACGCGCTCGGATTCGGTCGCGAGCGCCGCACCTGTGGCAATTAGTGGCAATTAGTGGCAATTAGTGGCAATTAGTGGCAATCAGCCGAGCTTCTTCGCGCGCTCGGATTCGGTCGCGAGCGCCGCACGCGCGTCCTCGAGCGAGCTCTGCGTGGAGGCCAGCTGCTCGTCGCGTTCGGCGAGCTGTCTGGCGATCGACTCGAGTTGTGCATTGGCCTTGGCGAGCTGCTTCTGCTGTGCGGCGCGGTCGGCGTTCCGATCGGCCTGCGAGATGATGAGGGAGGCCATCAGCGTCTCATCGGAGGCTATCAGAGGGCAATCAGCGATCAAAGTGCAATCATGGTGCAATCCGAGGCAATCCGAGGCAATCATAGGCCAATCAGGGAGGCACGATCTCGAGTGATCTCGAGTGATCTCGAGTGATCTCGAGTTTCGTCTCACCTCGGCCGCATCGACCTTAGCATTCGCCTCGACGAGGGCCTGGCGCGCTTGGCCGAGCTCGAGCACGAGCTGCGTCACCTGCAAGATGATGCGGGAGGCCATCAGAGTGCAATCAGAGTGCAATCAGATTGCCATCAGAGTGCCATCAGAGTGCAATCAGAGTGCAATCAGAGGCCGAGCTCGAGCGCGAGATGCGTCACCTCCGCGCGCCCCCAGTCCTCATCGCCTCCCTCCGCCACCAGCCCAGCGGCGGTGGCTGCGGGCGCGCGCGCGTGGCTAATGGACGCAGCCACGGTGGCGGCGCGCTTGCTCACGATGTCCGCCGCGGCGCCCGCCGCGGCGCCCGCCGCAGCGCCCGCCGCAGCGCCCGCCTCGGCCGACGCCTTCGCCTTGGTGGACCCTTTCCCATCGGCGCGTCGTGCCGGGCGCCCGGCGGCGCGGCCGAGGGCCACCCTCTCGAGGCGCGCCTCCTCGGACGCCCGGTACGGCGCCTCGTCCACCGCGGCCAGCGTGCCCAGGTTGAACATGGACGCCCGATACGGCGCGCGCGCCGTTCCGGCGCCGCCTCCGGTCACGTCGGCGGGACCGAGCGCCGTGTCGAGCGCCGTATGGAGCGCCGTGTCGAGCGCCTCGGCGTCGGCGGCGGCCCCGATTGCGGGGCCCATCAGCGCGATGCCGGAGCGCTCGAGGCTCTGCGCGATGAGCGCATCGAGCTGCCGATCGCGCGCCCTGAGCGCCGCCTCGAGCGCCTCGATCCGCGCCTCGCGAGATCGAATCTGGTGCTCCGTCTCCTTCTCGTCCGCAACGGTCGACTCGACGAGACCGTACAGCCGCTGCTCACGCTGCTCAAGCTCGGCGACCACCTGATGGAGGCAATCAGATGTGCAATCAGATGTGCAATCAGCATGCATTTGGATGGAAGCGCTGCTCGAGCTCCGCGACCACCTGATGATGGAGGCCATCAGACGCACTCAGAGACGCCATCAGACGCAATCAGACGCACTCAGACGCACTCAGACGCTCCTGCGGCCTCACCTTCGCATGGGCCGCGCGCTCGGCTTGCAGGTGCGAGATCGCGAGATGGCAATCATTGGCAATCATTGGCAATCATTGACTCACCTTCGCATGGGCCGCGCGCTCGGCTTGCAGGTGCGAGATCGCGAGATTATATTCCTCGAGCTCCGACCGGCATGCGCTCGCCTGCGCCTGCGCCTCGGTGCATGCTGCCTCCGCCTCGGCGCGTTCGATGCGCAGCCGCTCTGCCTCCGCCGCACGCTCGTGCAGCTCAACACGGCGCTCGTGCAGCTCTCGAGTCAGCCTCTCTTCGCGTTCGGTGGCCTCGTGCAGCTGACTGGTTGTGCGCTCCACCTGCACTCCGAGGCACTCGAATGGCAGTCAGAGAGGCCATCAGAGCGACAATCAGAGGCAATCAGAGGCAATCAGAGCGGCAATCAGAGGCAATCAGAGCGGCAATCAGAGCGGCAATCAGAGGCAATCAGAGCGGCAATCAGAGGCAATCAGCGGCCATCCGAGGCCATCCGAGGCCCGCACCTGGGCTGTGAGCTCACGGATCCGTTGGTGGGCTGCATGAAGGGCACGGGACACCTCCCCTTGGGATGCCTCCCCTTGCTCCCTCCTCGCGACCTCGGCAACCACTTCTAAAGCACCACGCTCGTCGCGCTGCTGCAGCTGCAGCTGCTGCTCCGCCGCCGCCGCCTGCAGCATCTCGACGACGCCGAGGAGCTGCGCGATCTCGGCGTCCTTTGCATGCAACACGGCGAGCACGCGCGCCGATTTGGCCTCGTCCTCTTGACGCATGCATTGGATGAGACGGCGCAGGTCGGGGGCGGCCTGCTCGTCGACCATCGCGTGCTGCTGCACACTTAGCCGCTCCGCCTCGGCGCGCGAGTGCGCGAGCTCGGACGCGGTGATCGCGACCTCGCGCTGCAGAGCTTGATTGCTCTCATCAAGCTGGGCCAGCTGCTCGAAAACGTCGGTGGGAGCGATGGCGGCGGCGGTGGCGCCCGGCACGACGCCTGCCAGGGGCGCGCCCGGCAAGGTGGCCTCCAAGGACGACTGCGCAGGCCACGGCCACGCGTCCTGCCCGGCTGGCAGACCGACCGGTGCCGGTAGGTGCGCCCTCTCGGCGCTCCACTCGGCGCTCGTCTCGGCGCTCCACTCGGCGGCGGCGGCAGCAGCCGCAGCAGCCTGCGCCTCGATCGCGCCTCCCGCCGACGAGGCCGCAGTCGCTGCGGCGGGCTCCGCAGGAGCGGCGGAGTCGCCGACCGATGGGCGAGCTGCAGCCGGCGTGAGCATGGCAAAGAAGCGCTGCACGCCAAAGTTGGACCGAATGGTGAAGCTATCCTTGACCGGGCCGCCGGCGCTCGCCGCGCCTGCGCCGCCCGGCCTCCTGGGAACGGGTAAGGTCGTCATCTTGAGTCGTACCTCGACGGCCTCCGTGTCTCGGGCGCCGATGGTGAGCGACGCCGGCTCGGTCGTGTAGCGCTCAGGGTTGCCGGGCTTGATGGTCACCTCCATCGGAGTTGGCAACGGGTTCGTGAGGGTCAGTCGGCGCGTGTATAGCACGCCAGCCCTTGCGTGATTGAACAGGAGCGTTTCCGTGGAGAGTCGCAGCAGGTGGGACGGATTGAGCGGCCTGGACTCGGCACTTTCCAAGTCCGCTGCTGGCACTGGTGCGGCGCACTGCGGCGCCGATGGCAGCATCGCTTTTTGCCGCGCCCAGAGTGCCCGCGAGGGCGCCGAAACTACTGTCTTTTCCTCCTGTATCTTGACGATGTTTGTGTGGCGAGTCGGCCCGATTTCGTCCTTGCGACACTTTGACCGACGCCGTTGTGTTGAGCGCTTCGCCCGACGAAAATCCGAAAGATGCCGGACCGACATTCGCCCCTATCCCTTCGCCGTCGCCCGTCGCCCGTCGCCCAACGTTGCTCTTCCAACTAAGCAGCCATGCCCAACCCGATTGCAACATTTTCCACCACCATGGGCGACATCAAATGTGAGATCTACCTCGACAAGATGCCGATAACCGCCTCCAACTTCATCGACCTCGCCCAGTCGGGCTTCTACAATGGCCTGCACTTCCACCGTGTCATCCCCAATTTCATGGACCAGGTGTCATACCCAGCTCGGGAAGCACCCGCACGTTGCGCTGCGCGCGCCACCATGATGCTCACCGTGTGCGTCCGACTCCCACGCTGCTAGTTTGGCTGCCCTTACTCAAAGGACCCAAAGTCCAGCCAAGCAGGCACCGGCGGCCCGGAAGACGGCACCTTCAAGAACCTCGTCACCGGCGCCATCGAAAGGCGCTCCAATGGCGGCAACATCAAGGACGAGTACGCGGCCAAGATCTCAAACGAGCCGGGCACCCTCAGCATGGCGAACACGGGCCGTCCCAACTCGGGCGGCTCGCAGTTCTTCATGAACACGGTGCACAACGGCTTCCTCGACTGGTTCTCGCCGGGCGCATCCAAGCACCCCGTCTTCGGCAGGGCCATTGACAAGGCCTCGTTCGACATCATGGTGAAGATCTCGATGGTGAGGACCAAAGATGACTGCCCTATCCAGCCGATCCAGATGAAGTCGGTCATCATTAGCGGCCTGGGCGACACCCGCTCCGTGCCAGCGCCCTCCGTGCCAGCGCCCTCCGTACCAGCGAGGCCAGTGCCCTCCGATTTGGCGCCGCGACCAGCAGCGAAGGACGAGGCGCAATGGTTCAGGCGACTGCTTCAATGCTTCAAGTCGTGACGCGAGTGTTGAGAACGTGAGCGGGCGACGCTGGACGCACTCTCCATCCACGGACGCTCTCTCCGTCCACCGGAATCCTCTCCGTCCACTGGATTACTCTCCGTCTACTGGATTCCTCTCAGTCAGTGTCGTGCCCGATGTGAGTACGTCGTACACGTCGTACACGTCGTACATGTCGTACATGTCGTACATCGCGCTCGCTCATCGGAGGCTCGGCCCTGTTCTAAGCCATCTCAGCGTCACGTCGAGGCGCGGCCGCGGGGCGAGACCGAGAGCGTCGGGGTCCGGCGCGTGACTATCGTAAATTGCGTATAAAATTGTGACGTGACATCTTACCGGACGCCGATCCGGCCGGGCGCGGGCATGGGCGCGGGCCGAGTAACCCGAAGGTCGAAAAAACGAAATGCGCACATCAGACATGTGGTGTGGCGAAACTGAACGGGATGTCACAGTCCGATGAGGTATTTTCTATTCGTACAGTAGTAATACTATGGTCCCGTCCCGTGGCACACAACCCGCTTGCGAGTAGTGCCAATACGTCCCGCTTGCGAGTAGTGCCAATACGTCCGGGTTTTGTGTCCAATCAAACAATGCAGCAGCTCCGATGTGCCCCCACCAGAGGTCCATGTAAGGTCCTCCTCGTATAAAGTTTGCTAGCAGTCCGTTGCAGCTCGCGCCGGGGGTCAGCCGATCAAACACCACCAAACAGCGTGGCGATCTGAAGCCACGCGGCCTGTACCGGCGGCGTGATGAAGCCGCCCATCATGAGCGAGACGCCCATGATGAACGCGCCCACCAGCGTGGAGCGAAGGTAGTTGGCCGGCTTGAAGAACTCCTTGAACGGGAGGCGCTTGTCCTTGGGCTGCAGGTAGTAGCCGCGCAGCTCGTTACCAGGCGAGGAGAGGACGCAGGCGCCGTAGACGATGGGGAAGAGCAGGAGCGAGCGGCCGTTCGCGGTGGCGGCGAGCGCGGGGAAACTCGCGAACAGGAAGTTGCGCAGGAAGTTGCGCGAGATGCCATACGCAATGTCGCGAATCACGGTCGGAAAGTAGGCGGTGAACAGCGACTCCTTGGTTATCGGCCGGTTCATGGACTTGCAGAAGCGGTAGTTGGTCACCGGGAGGGTGGCCGTTGTGAACACAAGGCCAGTGATGAACCCCTTGTAGGCTCCGGAGCCCGGCATGCCCTGCATGACAGCGTTGACGGCCTCGAAGAGAGGAAACTTGAGGAAGTTGGTCGGCAGCGTCGTCTGGAAGAACTTGATCGACTTGGCCATGTCGCTCTGCTTCATTGATTCGACCACCGAGATGCGCTGCACGAGCACGCGGTTCACAACCGGCTCCGTGAATGCCGAGAGTGCCGCGGCAACGACTGCACCCACGGCACCCTGAGTAGCTCCTGCGAGGGCCTTGCTCATGATGGTGTCCACCACCATTTCGGGCGCAGCGACGCGCGCTTTGGGCGTGATGGCGGCCGCCCTGGATGCTCTGGCCGCCGATGGCACGACAAAACCAGCGCTGTTCGCGACGAGAGCGACGAGGACGAATGCGCGCATTGGGAGAGGCAGGGAAGTGTGACGAAGGATTCGTTTTTTTCGATCCCCGTTGACCGAGATTCAACTGCGAAATTTCGGTCTAAAAGGTTAATTAAGCGCAATTAGAACTCTTCGAAGTTTGGTGTCAACTTGCGGAGGTGGGTGCAGATTGAGCCCATCGCACGGGTGAGTCGCGTGCACAGCAGCGGAACAGAGCTGATCAGAGCTCCTAAAGCGAGGAGCGGGCGGCTTTAGCTACGAAGGGTCCACTTTCTTTAACTTATGTCTTATGGACCATCGCACGGTGCTGGCACGGAGAGCGACCGCGCGAGCGTCGATCGAAAGTAACCGATTTCAGTCGGAAACCGCCGCCATCCGAGCAGGCCCCTCGTTCAACCTCGTTCTAGACGGCACTTGGCGTACAGCGGGTGGTGAAAAGACCGCATTTCACGCTGCCGCGAGCGACACGTGCCGGCAGGCTTCAGGTAAACAACATCGACTGCTTAGCGATAGGCCGATACTAATGGGCGTCCGGCTCGCTATGAGATCCTTCCACTCATGTGACGAGCGTTTGCCACCGCCGCCGCTCAGGCGGGTGCACCTAGACGGTGCGGACCCATCACCGAGCATGCGGACCCACTCGAGTAGAGCACGCTCCACTTCTTCTGCACGACGTCGCATACCTTTGCATGCTTGCCCCCGAGGCCTGCGGCGCGCGAGCGCTTCCGAAGGAGATCTTCGAGCTCCGCCGCGCTCGGCGTCCGCGCCAGCGAGCGCTGGCTCGCGTGCAGCTGCAGCTGCCCCAAACCCGGGTCGGCAGTGATGGGACGTCGCCGATAGTCGCCGGCCAACCGCGCATTCGCACTGAACACGGCTTCGGCACGCTCCACGCCGAGGGCCTCGGGCACACCGTACCGTACGCCCATCGGCAGGTAAATGGTTTTGCCTGCGACGCACAAGGCAGCACGTCCGTCAGCGCTCGCTCGGGTCGCGCATGAGCTGCGGGCGGAGACTGCGCACCCGTGCACTCGTCTTTGACGCCAAACTTGGTCACATCGCCAACGGAGGGCTCCCTTCTGGTCAAGGGGAGTCTGCCGTGGGATGCACGCATCGACGAAGTCCAGTCGTGCACGGCACGACTCTCAGATGGCATGAGGCCACTTATTGGATCGCGCTCCTGCTCTCTGATGCGAAGCGCCGGCAACGACTCGATTCTGGCCAGCGACGACTGGAGAGACGAGGACGACTGGAGGGTCGTCGGGATCCTCATGGGCGTGGAGCCGTAGTCTGCATGGTCCGGCTGCACGGCTTGGTTTCGCGTCAAGGAGGAGAGGAACCACCGCTCTTCCTTGCCGTACAACTCGCTGAGCGACCCCCCCCGCGTCCCATGGAAGGCCCAGCCCGCCATCCCGATTTCGAACTCAACTCGAAACTCCCGAGGTTATCTGAGGTATACCAAGTTTTCCTTCGAGGCCGAGATATCGGTAAGATTTACTGTTCACAGCCCTGGCAAATGCCCCTCACGCGTTTTCCTGGGGTAAAAGGATGCCGGTCATGCCTACCAAGTACGTCTCGCCAGCCGAGCTGGCCGCCACGCTCGACGGTGCCGGGCTGCTTGCGGAGGCGACGGAGCGAAAGACGCGTGCCAACGACTACTTTTCCAGCGGCCTCTTTGATGCAGCCTTGCACTCTTACCTGACAGCGATCTGGTTCCTGAAAATTGTCCGACCCGTCTACCCCGAAGTCCTCTCGGGTCAGCTGCCACCATCCGACGATGAGGCGGTCAAACTGCTAGGCCACGGGGCAGCCATCGCCTCCGTGTCCAAGAAGGACGCAGCGGCTGCCGAAGCTGCTGCCGCTGCTGCCGCCGCTTCGGTTAAGAAGGCGCGCCAGACGCAGTGTATCAATTACGGGATCACCGCGCTGGCCGGGGCATGGATGGCCGCGCTGATGGCCGCTCTCATCGGTGCGTCCATGGTCCTGAGCGCCCGCGTGATGGGCGTGATGATACTCACCGCTGCCCTGCCGTGCGTGGGCATGTATGCATTGTGGCGTTCTGGCACAGCGGCCCTATTCCCCGATGAGGCTGACGATGCCGCAGCGGCGGCGGCGGCGGCAGCGATCGCCGCTGCAGAGAACGACGACGAGGCCACGTCGAGTTCCGCGGCGAATGCGAGCATACTCCGGGGCTCGGAGGCCAAGGCGCTGCGCGTGGCGCTCCATTTGAATGTGGCTGCCTGCGCGCTCAAGCGAACCGATTGGTACCTCGCGCGTGAGGCTGCCAAGGTGGTGCTCGCCGATGAGCCCGGCCATCCCAAGGCGCTGTACCGGCTCGCCCAGGCCTGGGACGGCGCGGGGGACTCCTCTGAAGCGATGCGTACGCTTCTGAGGCTGCTCAAGCTCGAGGGGCAGCACCAGAACCTCGAGGCGCGCAGGCTGCTCGCCGACGTGAAGCAGCGGCGCGAGCGCGAGAGGACGATGTTTGCAGGCGTGTGCAACAAGAGTGGGTTCTGCCAGTCGGAGGCCGAGGCGGCGGCGGCGCACGCACGCGACGCGGCGGCGAAGCGGCTCATGCCAAAGTCGCCCCTCGATCAGCGATTTGACGCCTATGCAGAGTACGAGAAACGGCGTGCCGTGGGCTTCAAATGGGAATGCGTGCCTGCGCGGCCCGTTGGCGGCCCCGGCAAGGAGTTGAGCAACGAGGGCCTGGCGGCAGAACTCACTTCGCGCAGTCTGGGCAAGCCAGACGAGTTCACGTGGGTCGAGTTGGATCAGCTTAACGTGCCCAACGACCTGAGCGCCGACGACTACATCATGGTCGGCGGCGAGTGCTTCCAGCCCAGACCTCGGGGTTGGTCCGCTGATGAGCCCGTGCAAGCGCAATCTCCTGCCCGCGCTGCAAGCATGGGGGAGGCAGAGGAGGCGGCATCGTTGTGAGCTGGTTTCCTAGAGGTCGGGTGATCCTACCCGGCGAGATCTCTGATCTCGGGTGATCCCGGCGAGATCTCTGATCTCGGGTGATCCCGGCGAGATCTCTATCATCTAAGGGCGCTGGGCGAGATTCGCGGCGCGCACGGCAGATGGCACGCGGTCCGGGACGTCGAGTGTCGCACGTACCGTACCAGGCACGAGTATTCACCTCAGTTTAGGAAAGTTTAGGGCTTAGCTCCGTTAGGTATTCATCACGTTCTGACCGGTCGGCAAACGTGTGTGTACGATACGTAGATTCTGGTCTTCGACAGTCTTGTTCTCAGCGTGCCACCGGTCCACCTGCGATCTAACCAACCGCCACACAGCCGCGAGCCCCCCAATGACAGCAACGCTCCCTGACTACCACGGCTTTACTTTTCCTTCAAGGCCAAGCCGTCGGGGAAGGAGACCCCATCCCAGCCAAACTCCATGAAGTTGCGAATGTTGCCGTGATCAGCACCACTGTGGCCAAGATCGGGAGTCGACAGCTGAGCGCAGTGGACCGCATGCTGATGGGCGACGAGGTGCATGCTGATGGGCGACGAGGTGCATGGGTGTGCAGGGCAACATGCGTCGCAGATCAATGGCTCACCTCGGATTCTTCAGGACGTCCTCGCGATAGTAGCGGCCAAAGCATTGAAGCGTGGTATCCTTCGAAAGCTTGTTCAGCTTCGCAAAGCTGAAGAGCTTGGCGGATCCCTGGTTTTTGTCCGCGGGGCTCGCAACCTTGCCGCATGAAAACGCTTTCGGAGTGTACAAGTACTGTTTTTCGATAGCGGCCATGGTCTGCTCAAATTCGATCGTCTCCGGCGCGCTTGTCAAGGTTTTCATAAAGTCGAAGGCATCAGCTGTTTCTGCGCAGCGTACAGAGTGCACACGAGCAGCCGAGGATGCCCGAGATGAGAGCAGCACCACGAAAGCCTGTGAAAGGCCCACAACGGCGAGAAATAGGAGGAAGCGCATTGAATGTTGTGTGTGTGACCCTGGCAAGCACACGTATGGCACGAAGTCAGCAGGCATATTTGGAAGACCGAAGACATGGCAGGATTCGTCCCACTCGCCTTGAGCGACGACGGAGAACGCCGGCGCTGCGCACACACGTGCGAACAAGGTGCGTCGTGGCCAAGAAGTTAATTAATTAAAAGGCCTTTAAGTCAAGTCAAGTCAAGTCAAGTCAAGTCTTGACTTGACTTGACTTGACTTGACTTGACTTGACTTGACTTGACTTGAAGTCAAGTCAAGTCAAGTCACACTGACTAAGCTCGTTCAGAACCCTTGCAAGTTAGTGATATGCATTGAGAAGCCCCAGAAGAATGTGGGTTGCTTTGTCTTTTGAATGGTGTGAGATAAAATGTACTCGTCTGTGTGCCCGTGTGTCCCCGATTTCTTCGTAGGATACCCCTCTTTCGAAAGCACACAGACACAATCACATTTTTACATTCACAAATTCACCTAAACACTTCTGACCGCCCCCGAAGTTATTGAACCGATCGTTCTTATTCAGGATATTTGGGCGAGAGCGCGAATGTCTCAATTACCGGTACCGCTTTGTCTTCTATAGTTCTATAGGAGAGAGTTGCGAAATGCGCCGAAAGCGAGACCGGCTGCCACAGGAGTCCGCAAGAGCCCGCCCATTTGTTGAGAGAATCGTCGCGATCAGGGCCGACGCGATGCGCTCGCGCTTGTTGCAAGTCACGAGGAGCCGTCTCGCCTTCCTCGGCGCGGGGCTCGGGCTTCACTTACAAAGTGATCCAGCGCTGGCGAAGAGCACAAGCGGCGCCGGCGGCTCAAGTGTGCAGCGTCCGCAGTTTCGGTTTGGGGTGATTGCGGACATCCAGTTTTGTGACTGCGACGATGCGAGCAACTTTGCGGGTACCGAGGTACGTCATTACCGAGGGACGCTCTCGCAGGCGGACGCAGCAGCGGAACACTGGAATCGATCCGGTGTCGACTTCGTCGTTCAGCTTGGCGACCTGATCGACGGGCAGAATGCTGGTGGGTATGGTGCAGGTCTAGACTTTGCAGAGCCGCAGTCAGAATCGGCTCTCGCGCGAGTCGTCCAGGCGCTGTCCAAGTGCTCTGCACCTATGTATCACGCCATCGGCAATCATGAGCTCTACAATTTCGATTGGAGGGGACTCGTCAAGCGACTGCAGCAGCCGCAGGCTGGCGCAGCCAACGGGCGCGATTGGCACGTGGCTAGCGCCGAGAGGCTTCGCCAGTCGCCTGAGGAGTGCACAGCGCACAAGTTTTACTTCAGCTGGCGACCAGCCGAAGGCTGGACCTTCGTCATGCTCAACGCGTACGCCGTCTCGATCGAGCAGGACAAGAGCTCCGATGGCTTTCGGCAGGCGTGCCAGTTGCTGTCAGAGCACAACCCCAAGTGCTTCGAGATGATCATGAATGGAGTCACGCAAGGTGACTTCTTCACGGGTTTGGAGCGCGACGAGGACATGCGGTTCGTGCCATTCAACGGCGGGCTCGGGGAGGGCCAACTGCAGTGGTTGCGCGAGGAGCTGCGCGCAGCTAAGTCACGTGGCGATCGGATTGTCGTCATGAGCCATGTGCCTATGTGCTGAGGCGGCGACGCATCGAATGCTCGAGTACCTTTGAGCGCCTCGGATTGCCTCGAATCGCCTCTGACTGCGCATCCTGTGCAATGCATGCAGGTACGCTGAGGCGGCGACGCTTCGAACGCTCGTGTACGACAGCGAGGCGGCGCTCGAAATTCTACATCGAGACGGCGGTGGCAATGTGGTGGCGGTGCTTGCGGGGGTGAGTGCCCAAGGCCACGCCGAGATACATGCCGAGATACACACCGAGTGCCCAAGGCCACGAGGTGGCAACGCCAGCCGCGCCTCTTCTCGCGCGCGCGCCGCTCTCGTCTCCCGCGTGTCGCTGATTGAGATTAGATCTCCCGCGTGCCGCCGATTGAGATGAGATCTCCCGCGTGTCGCTGGAAGGCGAATCACGAGCGTCCGATGCTCACTGAATGCTTCTCAGACACTCACGGATTGCGACGGATGGCCTCAGACAGATGACAAGACTCGTCTCGAGTCTCACACGAGCCTCTGCTCACACGCAGCATCTTCACCGCGGCGGCTACGCGATCGACGAGGGCGGCATCCACCACGTGACTCTCCAGTCACCCCTCAACTTTGAGAACTGCTTCGGATACATTGACGCCTATGCAGACCGACTGGAGCTGGTCGGATGTGGTGAGCAGGGCATCCCGTCACGGACGATGCGCTTCGCAACGGCGGGCTCGGTGTCGCACTGACCGCTACACGCAACACTGACCGAGTGTACCGCAGCGACGCGTGTGCTGTGCCGTGACCGGCGTAACTATGTGTTCTCCGCGTCACGCATGTGGAACTAAACCACATGGACCATACGATAGTGATAGCCCATAAATCGCTTATCGCTACCGATCGCACATCGGCGTCCGTGCTTCACGCATCACGGTCGAAAGAGGCGCGGAGGCGCGGTCCCGGTCGTGTGCGCCGCGGATCGAGACCCGATATCGGAACGCGCCGTCGGTGAACCTGAACGCACAAGGTGGACGACCCGAAACCCCCTACCCCGTGATGTCTGCCTGACGCCCACGCACACAGGGCATGACACAGGGTGATCTGCATTCACGTTGTCCCAAACAGGTGTAGGGTACGTTGGGCCCATTTTAAAAACAGAAAAATAGTAGACCACTCCCCCTAGGGTCAAACTGGAGGTCTCAAACTTCGCCTCTCGCTTCACCGCGCAGCACCTGGGCCAGGAGCCTGCGACCCGCACATACGATACCGCCCGAGCATATGTGCGATATACGTTCCGCGCTACGTTACCAGTGACCACAATGTACCGCTACCGTAGGGTGCGCGGCCGGCCCGCGCCGCCACCTCGGTCGAGGGACAGGTCGAGGTGAGACCCGTCCGCTCCCCACAGAAAGTATTCTCGGCCGCCTCAGGCGGACGCCTCCGAGAGAGAATGAAGTGCCGACGCCAGCGCCCATGGCGCCGCTGGGCGGTCGGCTGCCGCCGCCGCCACCGGCGCATACAAGGCACCGCAGGTCGGGTTGAACAAGCACGCGTTCGTGCTCATACAGAGGAGCTCATACAGAGGAGCTCAGACAGAGGAGCTCATACAGAGGAGCTCAGACAGAGGAGCTCATACAGAGGAGCTCAGACAGAGGAGCTCATACAGAGGAGCTCAGACAGAGGAGCTCATACAGAGGAGCTCAGACAAAGGAGCTCGGAAGCGGCGCGCTCGTCCGCCGCGCGCACCGACTTGGCGCTGCTCATGCCGCCGCCGCCGCCGAAGTAGGGCATCTGCTGCTGCTGCTGCGGCGGCGGCGGCGGCGGTTGCGGATGCTGCTGCGGCATGCCGCCCCCGTCCCAACCCCACTGCTGTGCGCCGCCGCTGACATCGCCCAGGCCACACCAACCGCCCACGCTGCCCATGGGCGGGAACTGGCCCAGACGAGCAGGGTGGAAGCCCGCCATAGTTGGTTGTAGCGGGAGGGCGACCGTGAACAAGGAACCCGGCATCGCGCCAGGAGGTACTTGCACGAGCGTCAGGCCATTCGGCGTTTGCACCTGGACGTGCTGCCCCTGCTGCACACCCGGCGGGACGGTTACTTCCATCTCGATCTGCATGGCGACGAGGGGTGACATGCCCCAGCCGCTCTTGGCGCCGCCACCGCGCATCTGGGCCGACCAGACGAGTTCAGAAGCGGCGCGCTCGTCCGCCGCGCGCATCGGTATGGCGCTGCTCACGCCGCCGCCGACGCCGAAATAGGGCATCTGCTGCTGCTGCTGCGGCGGCGGCGGCGGCGGCGGCGGCGGCATGGCGCCACGCCCGTCCCAACCCCACTGCTGTGCGCCGCCGCTGCCACCGCCCAGGCCACACCCGCCGCCCATGGGGCCAATGGTAGGGAACTGGCCCAGACAAGAAACTGAGTTGGCCAGGTGGCTGAAGCCCGACAAATTGCTCGAGGACTGCGGGAGGGCGACCGTGAACAAGGAACCCGGCATCGCGCCAGGAGGTACTTGCACGAGCGTCAGGCCATTCGGCGTTTGCACCTGGACGTGCTGCCCCTGATGCACGCCCGGCGGGACGGTTACTTCCATCTCGATCTGCAAGGCATCGGAATGTGTTGCACACGATCGCCCGGCTATCAGGGACGCCCTCGCCTCGCCCGCCGCGAGCGCCTGCGGCGTTTTGCCCCTCGCCGCCGCCGCCTCAAGCGCCGCTCGCTCGGCCCCGATGCTCCTCGCGTAGCTCAAGGCCGCCTCCTCCGGCGTCGCGAAGGTGCCGAGGTGTCTCATCGTACCATTCTCGATGATCCTCGCCTTGTAATTGCGAGGGCCACTCTTGTTCACGGATTTGAAACCTGTCTCATTACACGACGACGGCACCAGCTCGAGCCCCTGGGCCGCCGCGGCCGCCCTGGCCTCGTCCGCCGTGAGCGGCTGTGGCGTTGCGCCCCTCACCGTCGCCGCCTCACGCGCAGCTCGATCCGCCCTAATGTGCCTCGCATAGCACAAGGCCGCCTCCTCCGGCGTCGCAAAGGTGCCAAGGTGTCGATTCTTGCCATTCTCCTTGATCTTTGCGTCAAACTGGCCATAAATATTCTTGTTCACGCCCCTGAAGCCCGTTTCACCGGTCGCCGACGGCACCAGCTCGAGCCCCTCGGCCGCCGCGGCCGCCCTGGCCTCGTCCGCCGTGAGCGGCTGTGACGTCGCGCCCATCACCGCAGCCGCCTCACGCGCAGCTCGATCCGCCCTAATGTGCCTCGCATAGCACAAGGCCGCCTCCTCCGGCGTCTCGAAGATGCCGAGGTGGCGCTTCTGGCCTTTCTCCCTGATATGCGACGCGTACTTGCGAAAATGCTTGTACACGCCCCTGAAGCCCGTTTCACCGGTCGCCGACGGCACCAGCTCGAGCCCCTCGGCCGCCGCGGCCGCCCTCGCCACGGCCGCCCTGTCCTTGTATGGCAGCATCTCGCTCTTCGAAGGTGACGAACGATAGGAACACAGCCTCAAGGCCTCAAGCTCGTCGGCCGTGGGAGTCGTGGTGGAAGAGACGCTGGAGGAGGCGGGGGCGGGGGCGGGGGGTGGAGGTGGAGGCGGAGGTGGTGCTTCCGGTGCTGGAGCCGTTGCGGGTGGTGAAGGCCACTCGGAAGCGAGGAGCGACGAGATCAGGTTGAGGTTCAGGCTGGCCGTGCGGGCGCGGAGGAGCGAGTCGACGAGGTCCTTCATGGTGACCTTCTTCTTCACGCAGAAGGCCTCCGCGGCCGACACCTTGTGCATGGTCTGAACCGTCTCGTCGTTCAAGTGCAAGACGAGACGGAAGAAGGAGCCGCTAGTGGACCAACAGCGCATTAGAAACGCGTCCGGAATTTATTTTCAGAAAAGCTCCAGGAATCCAGCGAACTATTTTTAGTCTGCGAATCAGAAGTGCGTTGTACCGGTACCCGTCCCACATCAAAATAAATTGTGGGATTGTAATTGTCAGACGGTCGTTTAGAGGCAGTTAATGTATTCCGCGGTTTGTATTTGGTCCTGGGTGCCTGGACAGGCGATAAGATTACGTTCAAGCCTTTCTTACAAGTAGTGCAGCACCGACGGCGTGGGGCATTGCCAGTCGGACCAATACCCCATCGAGAGTCGATCGTCATCCCAGCGAAATCAATTCACACATCTCAAGTGCGCAGACCAAATCGGTCAGTCTGGATTTGGCGCTGCTCGTACCAGGCAGCACTGCCGCTGCCGCTGCCGCTGCCGCCAACGGCAATACCGCTGCCAGAGCCTCCGCCACTGCTCCCGTCACCATAATAGGGCTGGCTGCCTTGACTGATGTGATAAATGCTCCGTGAACGGTACATGTACGCGGGTGGGCGGCTGTAGTCGATCAAACTGCTCGAGGATGAGGGCAGTGCAGCAAGCGGTGGCGGCGGCGGCGGCGCGGCTGGGAGAGTGAGCGAGGCAGCATCAAGGTCCTCCCAGCTCTCAGGCGCGAGGTCGACCGAGACTGCGAGCTCGGCCACCTTTTCAGTGAGCTCGGCCACCGCATGCATGGACGCATGCATGGTGGGAGTCTCAACGGAGCCACTGACGTGATGTCGAGCGGATCCAATGCTGCGCAACCAATGGGGATCGAGCGCCACGCACAGTCCACTGCGCTGGAGCCGGCGCAGCACCTCGACCGTCAGCCAAGCTGTCGTCCGAGGATCCGGGCCCGCTTCACAGTCGTGGCAGCCGAGCCGCCGGAGCGCCGGCGCCGTAGTGAGCGCGTGCAGCAATGGCTCGAGCTCGCTCGGCCAGACCTCGAGGCCGCCGAGATTGAGGTTCGTCAAGGACGGCACGGAGCGGATGATCTGCGTCATCGCGCTGGCAGTGTTCTGCGGGTTGTCGGACACGGAGAGGGTCTGGAGGCGTGCGAGGCGCTTCCACTGCGATGAGGGACGCTCTCCATGAGGGGCGCTCAGGATGACGCTCGTGCAGAGACTCTCACCGTCCAGGCCCGCCCCGTCGAGCAGCAGAGACGTGAGCTGGGTGCACGTGATCAGCACGCTGCCCAGGATCGCGCAGGAGACCTCCGTGCCGGAGAGGTCGAGGTGCTTCAAGCGGGGCGCACACGCCTGGAATAGCCTCTCAAGGTGGAGCGGTAGCCGCAGCGCTGAACGGCAGCCACTCAAATCCAGCGAAGTGAGAGTGCGTCCGTGGCCCTGCAGCACGCTCAGAGACGCCTCGGACGCGTGCACGCAGTGGCTCAAGCTCAGAGATCGCAACCGTGTGCCACTGTCGAGGCTGGCCACTGTTGCCGCGAGCATCGCGTCAGACAGCGGAGAGCTGCGCAAAGCGAGTGATGTGAGTGAGCGCAGCGCACCAAGGTTGGGCAGCGTCACCGAGCCAGAACAATCCCACAGTAGCTCCGTGATGCTTCCCAACGGCAGGCCCGCGGGCACAAGCTGAAGCACGGCAGGGCGGCAGCCAGTTAGGTCGACTGAGTGCACGGTCGCCAGATGCGACGCAACCGCACCTGCCCATGCACGCGAGACGGCACGCCACCGGAGGGCGCGCGAGAGCGAGGCATGGCGCCGTGAGGTGCCCTCGCGAATGACAATGCCCACGAGGTCAGCAGTAGAGAGGACCACCTCGGAGGCAAATTCGGTCGCTGGCTGAGCTCCGCTAACGGCGCCGGTGGCTCTGAGGCGCTCTGCCTCTTCGATGCGCGCCATGTCCATTTTGTGTGAACATTTCCAGACTTCAGTTTCGTCACAGGTCCCCCTGATCCGGAATTTGTGGTACAGAGAGCCCGGAAAGTCGTCTGATCTCAGTGTCAGAGTGTGCTACCGGTACGCCTGCCAAACGGGTTGATTGAGAACATGAAAGGCTTCGAAGGACAGATCTCGAAAGGAACGCGTGGGTCGAGGGAAAACTACTCGACCGCACACGGAACCCCCGTGCTGACTGCTGTTAGGCGTCACCATGAAGACCGAGTTTGGCTCCTGGGACAAGAGCAGAAGACGAATTCCTACAGTACGTTCATTCGTACCACACTCCACAATACCACAAAAACACATGAGGTTATTGCGAGGCTACATTCACACTCACACCTTGAGCTCGACCACCCCACTCGACCTCGAGAAACATACATGTTAAACATGTACATACATGTATAATGAAGAAAGCGGATTCAAAACTATAAGTCAAAGAGACGACGGGGTCCAGCAGATTCGTTGCTCCCTTCCAGCCGCCGCAGGAATCAACGGGCCATATGTTGAAATTGTCGGGGTGGGCGGGTGGTCGGATTCAATGCACCCGCGTGACAATTTGCATGCTTTTCGAAACCGTTGATGAAACAGACACATGCAGAGATCTTGCTTCAATGCAGAGCAGCAGGGTGGTGCAAGACGTCGACGTGGCGATGTACCGCGCCTCTGCAGATGCGGCCGCCGTGCGCAAGCTGATCTTCCAAAGGGTCGCCTCTGTGCATGTGGCGAATCTGAAGAGATGGGACCTAGATTCGGAGCCTCACAGACCACAAGTTGACTCCTCCACGGGGCGATTCGCTGAGTTCCAAGATGAGACCCATGCCAGAGCTTTGGACATGGAGGAGCATGATACAGACAACGACAATAAGCTCGACTTTTCTGAGTTCTGCTCCCTCGTGCGCTCTCGAGAAGAGGGCAACCCGACGGACGCGGAGCTGAGGGCACGCTTCAATGAGCTCGACGCAGACGGGAGCGGCAAGGTGGACATGAACGAGTACATCAGGTTCACGCTGCACGAGGCCTTGTGCCGCTCCTCGGTGCGCGTGATCGACTTGTTTCGCAGGTGGGACGAGGACGGCAGCGGCTCGATCGATCGCTTCGAGTTCCGCCGTGCGATCCGCGCGCTCGGCTTCGACTACATGAGCGACGACTCTGCCATCGACGCCATCTTCGACGAGTTTGACAAGGATCGGTCCGGCAGCCTGGACTACAAGGAGCTGGCACATCATCTGGCTAGGTTCGAAAAGGGAGGTATGGACAAGGGTGCGATGAATCCCGGCGTGGCCAACCGCCGCTTTGCTCTGCGCACGGTGCGAAAAAGTGTATTGAGATGAGCGCGGCACCGCCTGAGTGCCCCCCCCGTGTGGGAGCTCTGATGGCAATAAACGAGTGCGTCTGAGTACGTCATCTGAGTGCCCTCCCCCATCAGGCGCGCAAGAGCTGTGGGGTGCTCCCGCCGAATGTGACGCTCAAGGCGAGTGCGTGGATGAGCGTGCAGCAACAGCTCAACAAGCTGCTCAAGCAGAACGGCGTGCGCATCATAGCTCTCTTCCGCGACTGGGATCGCGACGGCGATGGCAAGGTGTCCAAGAAGGAGTTTGCGATGGCGATGGTGGCGCTCGGGTACGACGCGCCGCGTACAGACGTGGATGCCGTCTTCGACTCCTTTGACATCGATCGGAGTGGGTACATCGAGTATGGAGAGCTCAAGCGGGGCCTTCTGCTCGAGGACGACGAGGCCAGCAAGACGATGAGGCTCGAGGCTGAGGCGGCGGCGGCGGCGGCACAGGAGGAGGTGGCGACGCTGCTCGCACTCTCGATGCAGAAGAAGGCCACGCGCCCGGTGCGAAGCGGCACTGTCCAGAAGAGCACGCAGCCGCTGCTGGAGCTCGGGTTGTTCGAGCTGTGCGTGCCACCGCCTCTTGGCTGCCGTCTCCTGCGAGGGAGCATCTGCTGCGAGGGGACGAACTTCTTCTCCGCGCGCCTCGCGACGATGCATAGCACGGGGGATGCGAACAACCTCGATGGATACATGGTGACCTTGCAGCTCGTCGCGGGCGGTGGCTTTGCTTCGCTCGGAATGGCCGCCCTCGCGGCTGACGAGCTTGAGCTCGATACCTTCCTCGGCTTGCAACCAGCCTCGGCGGCTGTCGATGCCGACGGGTACACGTACGCCTTGGGACGCGGGCAGCGCCGTGTCGAGCAGATGGGCCGGCTCGGAGTCTCAAGTGGCAGCAACCTCTTCACAGACGCATTGCAATCCTCCTTGGCGGGGGCGCCCAAGATGACGCTCATCATCGTCGGGACTGTCTTTGCTCTCCGCAGGGAAAATGTCGAGGTGTGGCGATACGACTCTGTGCCAGCCAATTGGGCCTTTGCGGTCGGCGGCAACGCCGGCACGTCGTGGGAGGTGGTGGCCGCTCAGCTGATTACAGTACAGCGGCAAGATCTAGACACACTAAAAAGCGTACGAGGGAGGGTAAGCGTCTAGTGACTGAGCTTCATGTGTACAAGCTATTCGACACGCGACAGTGAGCTCAAGGGACCCCCTGAATGTGCAGTGGGGTAATTTAAGCGTCTATGAAGTGCGGGCATGAGTGAGGGGTTTGCGGGGTGCGAAAAGGGCACTAGCTCGATGCTCGAAACACTAGCTACAAGAAGTCGACTACATCTTCTCTCATTCGCGCTGGTTGGCGCAGAGCTGGTTGAGCAACATCTGCGTCATCATGTCTGAGACAGCTTCCGCGCTATGGATTTCGAAGGCGAGTCCCTTGGAGCGGCGAGCTCGCACAGCTGTCGCAGGCAAAGCGTCGAACCAGCTCGGGCTCGCGTGCAACGTTGCAGCAAAGGGATCGAACACCTCAAATCCAGCTTGCTCGACGATGCGCTTGGCAACTTCGTTCGCAGTGGCCATGTGATGTGCCTGGGAACTGTAGCCAGCTTGGGCGAGCTCGCAATCGGCAGGCTCTTGCGTCGGATGGATTGCCCTTGCCCGGGGGGCGCCCGCGAGCTTGAATATCCCTCGCCATGCTGGCCCTTTGGAACTTCTGCACTCCTTCCAAATTCGCATCAGAGCTACCAAGCGGCGACGGTACGTTGATAGCGGCATCTGACGCCAAGTCTCATTCTTCAGGGCGGCTGGCAGCACAGCTGCGCACTCGGCCGCTGGCCTTCGGTTACCGCAAGTGGCGATGAGGACGTTTGCTTCTCTTAGCGGCACATAGCGTGTCGTCGGCAGGGACATATCGCTGGTTCCCGACTCGAAGACGACGATGTCGTGCTCGCACATGAGGGTGAGCACATCGACGCCGGCAGCCAATCTGCGCCGATGAGCTTGGCGAGGTGGCGTGTGCAGCACTGCTCCCGTGTCTGGGAGCAACTCGGGCAACCCACGCTTGAGCAGCGTGCGAATGCGAGAGCCTCCAAAGCGCACGTCGCAGCTACCGCGTTTTGCAAAGAAGCACTGCTGCCAGTGTCTCTCAAAGGCGCGGTGAAAATCGGCAGCGTTCGGATGCTGCGGTCCGGGCCGAACTTGAGTCCAGGCATGCAGCGAGCGGTTTATTCGCGCCAAGCCGCGCTGCACATCGACTGCGTCGTGGCCAACGTTCAACAACGAGCGCCCTGCCAGACAGCGCGTGAGAGCCACCTCTCCGAACCAACGAAAGTTGCACTCAGAAGAGACGAGCTCGTGCTCGTAGCCCACGCTTTGCCTTCTACGCAAACGTGCGGAATTGCTCGTATCCAAGATGTGCGTCCAAGTCTGGTTGACTCGCTCACACGTAGGTGCCGGCGTTTCGCAGCGCGGGGAAACCCTTCGATACGCTAACGACGATGCCGGTGGGACCGCCGTGCACAGAGGAGCTGTAGATGCAGAAGGTGTCGGCATGTTGAGTTTGATCGTGCGGTGCGCTAGCGGCAATGGAACTCGCTGCCAAACACATTGACGATCGCGTAACCAATCTATGAGTGGCAGCTCTTCGTCGTGCGCCGAAATATGAAGACGACCTGCCCTATTCTCTGCACGCTGAAGACTCCTGAGAGTCGTTTCTACCAGCGAGAGCGTCAGCTCGTACTCGTGCTCCCCAGGCATTTGAGCAGCGCTCGTGTTGAGCCAGCTCATGTGGGGCAGCGCGGGGCTGACAGCTTGCGAGAGCGCTGCGAAACGCCAGCCGCCATCTTTCTCAACCACGGACAGGTGAAACGCGTCGCCGACGGAACACACTGGAGCTCCACTCTTATCACGGCTGACGACAAAAAAGCCTCGCATAGAGACCACGTCGTTGCGCACGCACTCGAAGCTGGCGAGGATTACTTGCGAGGCGCTTGATGCTTGCCAGTTGCATGGCTGAGCTGCCACAGCTGAAGTCTGCGATACGCATTTTGCAACAGAGAATATGGATGCGTGGTCGGTCGGGCAACCGCAGCCCGGCCCCGCGTCGGCCATCGTCGGCGCCTCGATTTCCGATTTACCGGTAATACAGATACCGGTAAGATTATGGGCGCGCAAGACGTGCGCGCCGTTTCTGGATTTGAAGTTAAAGCGCGCACATTTTTACTCTGATAACGACGACATGTCACACATCGGACCACAGACAAAGTCTCAGCCTGAGAAAACATGGCATGCATGCCGTGCAAATTTTCTTAGAAAGTTGTGTTTGGAATCGCATGGCAGAATACAAACTTGATGGAAGCTTTTGCCGTCAACGCTTGCGTCGTCGGCCTCCTTGGACCGCGAAGTGGGCTCAACGGTGAGCACGTAGAGGTGCTCGGCTTCATTGACGAACCCGTTGCTCGCTGGCGCGTGCGCAGGCGAGCCAATGGAGAATTACTTCTTCTCCGGTCTGCCAACCTGCTCAATTTGGTGGCGCAGCCCGCCCTGAGGCAGCCATGTTCCACGATGGAAGCGAGCAGTGACTGGGCTGCGGGCGCGCCGCCCAAAGTGGAGCGCTTTTCCGAGGAGAAGCTGCCGCCCGCAGGAGAAGCTGCGGCGGAACGCCTAGTGGCGGAGGCGAAGCGTCTGATGGCGGAGGTAGAGGCGGACCAAGCAGAGGAAGCGGCTGGAGCGGAGGAGGCGGCGGCGGAGGCGGAGCGACTGGCAACCAAGGTGGACAAGACGGACGAGACGATATTCGCCCAGGCGCAGCGACCCGATGCGGCCCTTCCGCAACCCGCTGTTGACGGTCGCATGGGAGGCGCCAAGGCCATTAGCGTTACCGAGGCCAGTGGCGTGCTAGCGCCAGCACGATCGCCGGACAAGGTGGACAATGTTGCCGAGTTCGGCACAACAGCACTGCGCACGCCCAGCTCACCGCCGTCGACGTGCATGCAACCGGATCATCTTGCTGCCGTCCCTGAGCGTACCATCAGTCCCGACCGTCCTTCGTCTCTTCTCAAGTTTCCTATGCCGCCACAGGCGTATAGCATGGAGAGAGCCACCGCCCAGGCGTCGGGCGCACATCGTGCTAGCCGAAGCTTTCAGCGCATCAGTCGAGAACGCGGCAGGGTCAGCGAGCGTGTTGGTGCGGAGCGCTCAGCCGCGCAGAGCATGGTTTACGCAGCCATGGAGAGGGCCTCGAAGTCGGTTGCGGCATCTCGGACGACCTCGCAATCTCGTGACCTCGCTGCATCGACCTCGCAATCTCGCGACCTCGCTGCATCCACGTCGCAATCTCGCGACCTCGCTGCATCCACGTCGCAATCTCGCGACCTTACGAATGCAGAAGCCTCTTCGTCCCTAATTAGGTACGAAGCCTCTTCGTCCCTAATTAGGTACGAAGCCTCTTCGTCCTCCTCAATAAGCGCTGTCATGGGCACCGCCTCGGCCTTGATCGATGCCCGTGATAGCGCCCATGATGGCAGTGCTGCACCCGTCGGGGCTGCGAGTGCAGTTGAAATGTTTGATCTCGCTCCGAGTCCGAAGGCGGTGGAGAAGGCAGTGTCGCCACCCTCGCTCTCGTCGCAGGTGCACACGCAGGATGAAGAGGAGAGGAGTAGCGGCACGCCCATGATGTTACCTCAATCGCCGGCAGCCCAGGTGGTAGCCCAAGTGGTAGCCCAGTTGGTAGCCCAGGTGGCTTCGAAAGCTGAGCACATACGAGGCCTGTCATTCGCTCAGGCTGTGCTGGGCCCTTGGCGATCCCCGGCGATGCATCTCGATGCATCTCGATGCTGCCGCTCGTGTGGCCCATGCCTCGGCGCCGTTGGTGAAGCATCTCGATGCTTCTCGATGCTTCTCGACCGTTCGTGTGGCCCATGCCTCTGCGCCGTCGGTATACGCGTGCTCGCGTCCCCTTCGAACGCATCAGATGCCCTCTGCGCCCTTCTTCACACCCACCGAGCATGTGTGTGAGTCGCGTCGTGTTCGCACAGGGGCGACCCTCTTGCTTGTTGCGTGTGAGACATGGTGGTTTGCACACCGCTTCGCTGCTCCGCCGCCTCCGCTGCTGCCGCCAGCCATGCCCTGGCCGCCGTCGTTTCCGTACCCGTCGCTGCCGCCGTCGCTGCCGCCGTCGCTGCCCCCATTGCTGCCTCCGTCGCTGCCGCCGGCGCTGCCGCCACAGCCGCCACTGCTACCGCCGTCGCTGCCGCCGTCGGTACCCCCACCGTTACTACCTACGCCCTCGCCTCCACCGCCATTGGTACCTCCACCCTCGCCACCACCGCCGTTGGACCCGCCGCCTTTGGCTCCGCCGCCGCCGTCGCCGCCGCCACCTTCAGCACCGCCGCCGCCGTTGGCGCCACCACCTCCTTCCCAACCCCCCATTCAGCCGCCGGCCCAGCCTCCGCCCCCCTCTGCCCCGCCCTGGCTGGTGATGCTTGGGCAGTCGGTGAGAGAAAGGTATGAGGCACTTCCCTTGAGCGTCGTGTTGAGAGTGTCTCTCACGCGTCGCATGAGGGCTTCGTGCGGCTCGGAGATGGCGTGGCGCATCTAAGTGTGCGGGCGGCACGCCTCGCCGTCGGCGCGTTCGCGTTGGCAACGGCCTCAGCACAAACACCGGAGCGCAAGGACGCCGACACATGGCACCTCGGGGAGGGCCCCGCCGCACTACTCGGGATGGCAAGCGCGACCCTGCTTGCTGTGGCGGCAGTAGCGCTCGTGTGCTGGTGCTCACCGAGCCTCCGACGTAGCTGCTCGCTCGGGGATCGGGAGTGCAGGCGTCGCATGCATCGGGAGTGCCAGCGCGGCTGCGACGATGCACAGGACTGCTTGGACGCTTACTGCTGTGACTGCCTGAGCGGCTGCTTGCGTGCGTACCGGTATGCGAGCTGCCTGGAGCCCGGTACGCGCGCCGACCGCAAGACGCCGCGCCGGCTCATCATCGACTGCCATGACGAGAACGGTGGCGGAGCGTTCTTAGCCGGCCGCGCTGGCTACCGGTACTTGCCCTTGGACGAGGACGAGGACGGCGCGCCAGTCCCATCCACAGGCTCGTGTGGCAGCATGGGCGGCACTGTGAACCGCTCTGTGAACGGCGGCGCGTTGTACCTTGAGGCGGCGCAACGCCTGCGCCGCACGGGGTTGGTACCGAGCCCTCGCCCTGTGGGGAACTGTGCACTCATGGCCTCGCCCTCACGACGTAGCCTACGCTTCCTCCCGCATTCACAGAAGGTCCCCATCGCTACCGCTGGCGACGTGGAGGCGGGGGCACGGATCTCGGAGATCTCGGGGGATATCTCGGGGGCGCCGGGGGCACGGATCTCGGGGATCTCGGGGGATATCTCGGGGGCGCCGGGGGCACGGATCTCGGAGATCTCGGGGGATATCTCGGGGACACGGATCTCAGGGCAGAAGGTTGAACTCGCAGTGGCATGCCGGCCGGTGGCCGGTAAGCACGTTTCACCAGACCGGTCAGACCGGCCGCATAGAGCTACCGGCAGGCCGCCGAGTTGCACGCCGTCGCTCCTGTACATTGGGCCAGCTGCTGCTGCTGCTGCGGCAGCCACGTCGACTCCCCCGCCGTCCGTGCCACCGCTGCCCTTGCACGCGCCGACAGCATCGTCCGTTCGTCTGCTCCCTCGGCCTGCACGGCTGCCGGCTCCATTCACAGCTCCATTCACAGCTCCAATCGCGGCCGAGGACCACCCTGGTGGTGCCCCCCCTACTCCTACCGAGGGGGATGACCCTTGTGGTGTCACCCCTACTCCTACCATGGCCTCCTACCTGCCATCAATGTTCCATGCGACTGCACCTGCGCCTACGTCCAGCTCCGTGCCATCTCCACGCTCTTGCGATCCTCACGTCGACAGCGTCCTCACACCACGGCGACTGTTCCTGCTGCAGCCACGGCCACGGCGACAGAGCACTCCCGCCACGGCCACGGCGACTGCTGCTGCTGCTGCTGCTACGCCTGTGGTTCCTCTGCCACTGCCGTCAGGGCTTCATGTAGAGACGGCGACTCCGCTGTTGCCGCTGTCGCCGCTGTCGCCGCCCTCGCCGTCGCCCACACCAGCATCAGCGGCCGGGACACCCCCGCCGTCATCGATGGCCATGATGATGACGGCAAGGGAGCCGGAGCGCATCACGTCGATGGCGGCGCGATTACTTGACGAGGCGAGGAGGAAACGCGCCATGAGTCGTCTGTCATCGATCGGGGTGCTCTCGGCGCCCACCACGACGCTCGGGGTGCTCTCGGCGCCCACCACGACGCTCGGGGTGCTCTCGACGCCCAGCACGACGCTCGGCAGCGGCAGGTTGGGCGTCGTGCTGGGCAGCGGCAGGATGGGCACGTTCGGCGCAGACGAGCAACGCGAGGCCCCTCGAGGCACAAGTAGGACCCCTTTCAGGACGCGCCAAGAGGCGCAGGAGGAGGCACAGGTACCGGCACAGGGAGAGGCGCGGGGTGCGGAGACTGAGCAGAACACTCCCGAGTATGCGCCAGACGATCCGTATCGCTCGTTCACCGGCATGGCGACAGCCATCGGAGAGAAGGGACCTCGGCGTGACACAGTGGCAAGCGTGGCGGCTCGCCACTCGCTTGCAGCTACGACCGCGATCCGAACGGCCTCAGCCATCGTCGAGGGGGTGGCGCGCGATGCGGTGCTCGAGCTCGAGCGGAAGGAGCTCGCGGAGATTGAGGCGAGCTCGCGGAGATTGGCGGAGATGGAGGCGAGCTCGCGGAGATTGGGGAGGAGCGACGCGGTGCTCGAGCTGGAGCTCGCGGAGATTGAGGAGGAGCGACGCGCCATTGAGGAACTCGAAGCGAGGGAGGCGCGCGCGCAGGATGGGGGCGTCGGTAGCGCCCATGACAGCGCGCAGGATGGGGGCGTTGATAACGTCGGATCGAGAGGGAGGCGAGCCGAGCCAGGAGGAGGCGTCTTTGATGAGGGGGGCAATCCGATGTCATCAGTGGCAATCAGTGAGAGGCAAGCCGAGCCAGGAGGAGGCGTCTTTGCACGCGACGGCGAGGTAGAGGGGCTGCCCACGACGGCGTCCCCGACTTGGGTACTAGAGTGGCCGAAGGCACTCCCCGCTAAACCAGCGACTCTGACGACTCTGACCGACGCGCAGCTAGGCGGCTCGACCGAGGCGCAGCTACCAACTATGCTAGGCGGCTCGACCGAGGCGCAGCTACCAACTATGCTAGGCGGCTCGACCGAGGCGCTGATGGCCTTGGAGATGGTGCGAGATGAAGGAGCTCGCTGATTGCCTCTCACTGATTGCCACTCATGACCTCTGATTGTCCCCCTCATCAGGTGCGAGAGATGGAGGAGAGGCGCATCACAGCTATGGAGACAGGCTCGATGCAGGAGCGGGCGGCAGCGGCGAGGTCGCACTGGAGCCAAGTGAAGCGGCAGGTGCGCGCGGGCGTGATCACCTCCGCCGAGGCGGCGCCGCACCGGCCTCACATCTCGGCGGCGATCTCCCTAGGTTGGTTTCGGGCGGAGGCGGTTACAGAGCTCAGCCTCACTCCAGGAGAGCAGCTCTGGGTGCTCGAGGACCCCGACCGCATCGCGACACCATCCGGGTGGATTATGGCGGTCAATGCCAAAGGGGACGAGGGCCTGGTGCCGGAGACATACGTACGTGTCATCCCCTCAACTGATCCAGGCCACGCGCGGCTCCACCTCAAGGCCCAGCCTGCCGCCCAGCCACGTGGTCGCCTCGGAGGGCCCCCTAGGGAATGGCAAGGCGCCGTATCGACCACTCCGAGCCTCTCGGGCACCGGATGCCCCACGAACCGCACGCGGCGCAGCTGCAGCTCCCTCGCTGACGACAGCGGCCGAGGGCAGGAGGCGATGTGCTGGGTCTCGACACCCCGGGAGGAGCGCGACGCCTCCATTGCTGATATGGTGCCGCCGACGCCCTCGCCGCGCGAGTCGATGACGTCACCGACGAGCCATCTGGCTGCATATCTCGCGACCTCGCCGACGGGATATCCACCGCTCGAGGAGCTGCTCAAACATGCGCTTACCTCCGAGCTTCAACCACCGCCCGCGGTACCGCCGCCAGGCTCGCCCGCGCCTGCGCAGGCCGTGAGCACAGAGATGCTACCGCCTGTGCTTCCTCCGCTTGTGCTTCCGCCGATCGAGGTGGCAGCCTCGCCGCGGTTGGCGTTGCCGCGGCTGGTCTCGGCGCCGGGCACGCAGCCAAAGACGTCGATGCGCGAGCGCTGGTCGCTCTCCCTCTCGCGCTTGGCTGCATCGGGTGGTAAAGCTGCCATGGCCATTCGAGCTGCCTCATCTAGCGGCATGCCTGATTCTCCGAGGTTAGCGAGCGTTCCTTCATCAACCTGTACGGTGCAGACGCAGTACACGGTTTAGTTCACTTAGTTAGTTTCGAGAAGTCGCTCGCCCCCGCCCAGCACCGAACTCTTAAGGCAAAACGACGCGGAATATAGTGAAATACAGGAGCCAAATGTCTCTTTTGACATGCAGATGTTGATGGATCGACGCATTCCTTGGCAAGAACACCTCAGACGCGTGAGAGAAAGGTTCGTTTCTCTTATTCATTTCCCAGGGAATCCCATGGGCTGGGTTTTAGCCTTTCGACGAATAACAGGACAATTGATTTGGATTCCTTTACGGATCATTCGAAGGATCTTGTACTTGGATCTGGGATTAACCTTGCATTAGCCACAAAAAGCGCCCAACACGGCGCGTCACACCGGCAATTTCTAAGCTGTGTGTGAAATCGATGTTGTCAGTGGGTCCATCATGGCAGGGTAGTGCTCGGCAAACGTTGCGCAATGCTCGTGCTGAGTATAACTTGCAAAAGTTGGCGGACAAAATGTTTAGAAGACAAGGTGAGGTGAGAGAACGACGAAGGTATGAACGTCTTTATGAACGTAATTCGTCTGTGCGTACAATGACACCTAGATCTTTAAATGATTTGATTCCGGGCCTCTCAGAGATGCAGGGCGCATTGTACCCAGGACTCCCTTCAATTGGTGTTACAGTGAACTTGCCAGGGTGGATTAGTATGCGAAATGTCGCACGGAGAACGATTTTTAGGTTGCGTGTTTGGATTCGTAGAATGTTTCGTCGCTTCGCGCAACTACCTTTGCTAGTGATAAACCCTGATGGTCAATATTTTGGGCTTGCAATACCGCGCTTATTCCGATTCAACCCAGGAGGCCTCACCATTTTTTTACTGAAGAGCGATAATCCAGGGGCCATCGCTGCGTGGGGACAAGGTAGATAGGAATCCAAATCGTACAGATATGAAAAGCGCCCAACACGGCGCGTCACGACTCTCCAGTATGGGGTCGGGTCGGAGGGGGTCGGGTCGGGGGATACGATATGAAAATTGGGCTCCGAGGTCGAGGTCGGGTCGGGTCGGGTCGGGTCTGAAGCGAGTCCAGGAAATTCAGTGTCGTTTTCGGGAAAACACCCCCCTCCGACCCCGACCCCGACCTCCGAGGTCAACCCCTCCGCGGACCCTAGGCGACCGGACCCGACCCCCCGAGCCGAGGTTTGAGAGTCGAAGGGTCACACTGGAGTGTCTGACACTGAAAGTGCGGGAAAAGGTTCGTCGAAGTTTCGTCACTGACCTCGCTAAGTTTCGTCATCTCTTTATTAGGCAATCAGTGGGTTTCGTCAATGGGTCTACCGGTAGTAAATCTCCGTAGGATATAGGCAGCATATTAAAAGGCAATCCTACACATCCGGTATTTACGGTAGCTTTTGTTCAAGTTCCTCATATTGAGAGACGATGCTTATATTCCACTCGCCTCGTGGCGAGCCGGCGCGCCGCGCTGCACTATTACTGACTAGGGTGGGTTTCTCGGATCTGGACACGGGAGATCATGGAAGATTCTCGTGCGGCGGGTGCGCGGCACCGAACTGCTCACCCTTCACCGCGTCGGCGCAGAACGCGAACGCAGGCACACCAGCGCTCGAAAGCAGAAGGTCCATCATGGATGAGAGCATGATGCTGCCGGTAATGGATTCGTGATGTGCACAACACGCACTCGGCCGCACATCTCGCACTCGGTATGCGCACCGTTGTTGAGGAAGGTGCACCGGCCGCATTCCCACTTGGCGGGGCCTTTGGCTACACGGGGCGTGCCCGCGTCGCCCGACCTATGCTGGGCCATCGGAACGCTGCGCAGCATCTGCGCAGATGGTGGCAGTTGCGACAGGATGCTGTTGGGTGGCGGACCCACGACTGGCAGTTGCGACATCCCCCCTTCCATCTTCCTCTTTTTATGTAGCGGCGAATCGCCGTCCTCGCGCACAAATCGCGACACGAATCGCTCTGTTGATGACGTGTCGCCATCCTTGATGGCGTGAGGCCGAGCACTGCGCACTGCTGCCCCCAGCTCGCGCACCAGAAGCTCCCGCTGCCATGCAGCACATCGCGCGTCATGGGACTCGAACGTGTTCCACTCCCAGTACGGCAACGACACCAGTGCCCAGCCCGCCGCACGCAGCTGCCGCCGCTTGAGCGCCGTCGAGCCCGTGAGATGCACGCCAACCGGAGGCACGCCCGCCAGTGAGCCTACCCAGTGATCACGGCCCACGAAGTGGAAGGGCCCGTCGACCTCGATCGCCACCTCGCAGCCCGAGATGCGGACCACCGCATCGAGGGAGTAGCCCTGCGGAGTGAGCACCTCCTCTTTGGGCTCGAGGCCGAGCGCCTTGAGCGCCCTGACGACATGACGCTGCAGGTTGGAGGGTTCGCCCTGCGCCCTCGAGACGAAAGCCGCGTGGCACCGCTCGGCGAGCGGCAAAGGTAGTCGGGGCCACGCGGCGCCTCGCTCCTCGAGCCAAAGCTGCCACTGGTGGAGCTGGGCCAAGGACACATGCATGAAGGCAGCTTGCGTTGCATCGCAGTGGGCCACAAAGGCTGCGCTGCCGAAGAGCACCTCGCACGAGCTGTGGTCGGCGGCCGCGTACGCCCACGCCAAGTTCGAAGTCTCCTGCGGCGCGAAATCGCGCCAGCGCTGCGCCGCCTCTGCTGCGATCGCATCGAATAGCGCCGGTGCCCCGTGCTGCAACGTCGCGTACGACCACGCCGCGTTCGCAAGGTTCTGCGGCTTGAAGTTGCGCACTTGCCGCCTCGACTCCGCCGCGATCGCATCGAGCAGCGCCGGTGCCGCGTGCTGCGCCTTCGCGTACGCCCACGCCGTGTTCGTGAGCTCCTGCGGCTTGAAGTCGCGCACCTGCCGCGCGGCCTCCGCCGCGATCGCATCGAGAAGCGCAGGTGCCGCGTGCTGCGCCGTCGCGTACGCCCACGCCGTGTTCGACAGGCCCTGCGGATTGAAGTCGCGCACTTGTCGCGCCGCCTCGGCCGCGATCGCATCGAGCAGCGCTGGTGCTGCGTGCTTCGCCGTCGCGTACGCCCACGCCGCGTTCGCAAGTTGCTGCGGATTGAAGTTGCGCACTTGTCGCCTCGACTCCGCCGCGATCGCATCAAATAGCGCCGGTGCCGCGTGCTTCGCCTTCGCGTACGCCCACGCCGTGGTCGACAGGCCCTGCGGCGTGAAGTCGCGCACCTGCCGCGCCGCCTCGGCCGCGATCGCATCGAGCAGCGCTGGTGCCGCGTGCTGCAACGTCACGTACGCCCACGCCGTGTTCGACAGGGTCTGCGGCTCGAATTCGCGCATACGCGGCACCGCCTCCGCCGCGATCGCATCGAGGAGCGCAGGTGCCGCGTGCTGCGCCGTCGCGTACGCCCACGCCGTGTTCGCAAGCTCCTGAAACGTGAAGTCGCGCATACGCGGCGGCGCGACCGATGCGATCGCATCGAACAGCGCAGGTGCCGCGTGCTTCGCCTTTGCGAACGCATTCACCAAATTCGCTTGTCCTCGCGGATCGAGTTGGTTGGCCAAGTCCAAGCCCTTCGCCGCCAGCGCCTCCCAGACGTGCTTGCCCATTGCAAATCCACACTGTGTCACCACGCTCGCCGCCCCGTACGCTACAGTCGCAACCGTCGTTGGCTCGAGGCGCGGCACCATCTGTAGCGTAGACTCGAGCAACGACGCGAGCGCGTTGCCCTGACGCAGCTCCGCTTTCATCCACTCACACTCCTCGCTGCTTTGGCGTACCAGCTTGCCCAGGGTGCCCCAGCAGGTGACGACACAATTCGGGCGCAACTGGCGTTTGCGGAGCTCGAAGCCATGCAGCACGTCGCGCGCCGTGCGCATCTCGCTGAATTTGCCGCCGACTTCCGCTATGGGTTTATACGCGTCCTGATCAGCAAAGCTCACGCGCATCAAGCGGCTGCAAACTTCATAGCTATCCAAGGTGCGCACGGCCGTCGCCGCGCCTTCGGTAGTGACGAACTCAACGAAACCAAAGCCCTTGTGCCTACCGCTCTCGCGATCGGTGACGAGCTTGAATGATTTGATCTCGCCACACTTGCGGAAGAGCCGTTGCAACCACTCTTCGGAGACTTTGAAGGGGAGGTTGCACACGAACACAGAGGTGTTTTCGGTTCGCGTCGAGTGTGGCTTGAAGCCGGCATAGCAGGCGGCTTGGGTATAATCGTACGATGAAGTCCCTTGGAGAGAAGGCGGCATGGCGGCCGACGCAGCAGCAGCCAGCCCGCGATACGATAAGCGAGCAGCGGCGAAGACGCCTGGTCTCGTCAGTAGCGAACGGGTCGTCGCGTTCAAGACCAGGTTTGGGAGTCTGCAACCTCGTGTCCGCAGGGGCAGTTACTGTACCGGTAAAAAGACACCGGGGGAGCCGGGACACACACGGGACACACGGGACACGCGGAAGCACAAAGGCACACAGACCAATCTCACAACCAACCAGACCCACCAACAACAAACAACCCGCACGTCAGCGCGACAACCGAAGCCGCGGCCGACTCAACAGCCGCAAGCCCGAAGCCGACCGCTCCCCGCGGCCGACTCAGAAGAGGCCGCCCCCAGCAAACCCGACCCTGCCTCCGCCCGCTCCCAGAGCGCCTCCCCGCGCCTGCTCAAAGGCGGTCGGCGAAATGAAGGCGCGTGCGGCAGACGCGTAACGGCCGGCGGTGCGGCCGGAACCCCCGATAAGCTCGAGGCGCGAGAGGCGGAGGCGGGCATGCGCAACGGCCGCGGCGAAGCCGACCTGGGAGCGCAGCGTCGAGATCATGAAGGACCGCGCGTCGAGCATGGAACGGGCGCCGAGCGAGCGCCACTGACGCTGGGCTGACGACGACGCCGCCTGGGCAAGGAGGATGCCGACCTCCCTGGACCCCCCGCAAGCGGTGCTGCCAAAGACCAGGCCGCGAACTGGAGGGAACGAAGCGAGGATATCGACTGCCGTCGGTGCCC